>ERZ777306.337-NODE-337-length-95027-cov-16.719128_pt1 | contig 95027 bp, 68 predicted proteins | sample MGYA00374966_ERZ777306 | MGnify/ENA primary metagenome ERZ777306 (study PRJEB29329, sample SAMN06343882) | mouse gut metagenome | isolation source: Mouse cecum | place: Austria: Vienna | collected 2014-11-15 ...
GCGGTTGCCCCATTTAACGCTTTGGGCGTCCAATGCTCCTACAGAGGGACTTTCCGATTGATTTCGTTTCTTCCTCACCTTTCGCACAAGTTTATTGAGCAAATGTTCGATTCTGCCTTCTTTGAACCACTTTCGTAAGTATTTCCGGCTTGTTCTGCAACTTTTTTTGTAACTTTGTCGATAAATATGGAAGATTATCTGTCGACACTCAACGAGCAACAACGTGAGGCGGTCACTTACTGTGACGGCCCGCAGCTTGTCATAGCCGGGGCAGGCTCAGGCAAGACCCGCGTGCTGACCCACAAGATTCTCCATCTCCTCCACTTGGGTTACGAGCCGTGGCGCATTCTTGCCCTGACGTTTACCAACAAGGCCGCCCGAGAAATGCGCGAGCGCATCGAGGCACTTGTGGGGACTGACACGGCGTCAAAACTTTGGATGGGGACATTTCACTCCATCTTTTTGCGACTGTTGCGCATAAATGCCGACCGGCTCGGATTCAAACCGTCATTCACGATATATGACTCAGCCGATTCCAAGGCTCTTGTCAAAACCATCATACGCGATATGGATCTCGACGAGAAGATTTACAAGCCGTCAACCGTCCTGAGCGCAATATCCACCGCCAAGAATGCCCTCATCTCACCTGAGGATTACGCCACGCTCAGCGACCTGATGGAGGCTGACCGCAGGGCACGCCGCACCCGTCTTCAGGAGGTCTACCGCAACTACCGTGACCGATGCGTCGTGGCAGGCGCAATGGACTTTGACGACCTGCTATATTATACCAATGTGTTGCTGCGTGACAACCCTGACATTCTGCACCATTATCAGGAGTACTTCCGCTACATATTGGTGGACGAGTATCAGGACACCAATTTCGCACAACATGTCATTGTCACGCAACTCTCCCGCATCAGCCAGCGATTAAGCGTCGTGGGCGACGATGCCCAAAGCATCTACTCGTTCCGAGGCGCCAATATCCGCAACATCCTCGACTTGAAAAAAGCATATCCCACGCTTTCCACATTCAAGCTGGAACGAAATTACCGCTCGACACAAAACATCATCAACGCAGCGGGGTCGCTGATTGAAAAGAACCGTGACCAGATACCCAAGAATGTCTACTCGGAAAACGACCCCGGCTCGCGAATCGAGGTCGTGAAAAGTTTCAGCGACTTTGAAGAAGCCTACCTCGTCGCCGCGCGCGTGTCGCAAGTCAAAATGTCGTCGCGCGACAGCTATGACGAATTTGCAATCTTATACCGCACCAACGCGCAGAGCCGCATCCTTGAAGAAGCGTTGCGCAAACGCAACATCCCCTACCGCATCTATGGCGGTCTGTCGTTTTATCAGCGTAAAGAGGTCAAGGACGCAGTCGCTTATTTCCGTCTCAGTGTCAATCCCGATGACGACGAGGCTCTGAAACGCGTAATCAACTTCCCGGCACGGGGCATCGGCGAAACAACCCTTAACAAGCTCACGCGCACCGCGCTCGACCACCGCGTAAGCGTGTGGGAGGTAATCTGCGACCTCGACAAATATAATCCCGGGGTAAATTCAGGCACGGCTAAAAAGCTAAACAATTTCCGCGAGATTATCGAGACATTTGTCAAGGCCAACGAGAAAGGGCAGTCGGCATACGATTTGGCCAAACTCATTATCGAGCGCGTGGGACTGCTCGCGATGTTTGTCAGCGACAATACCCCCGAGAGCATCTCGCGACGCGAAAACATCGAGGAGCTTCTTGCCGGTGTAAAGGAGTTTACAGAGAGCCGCGTGGAGGAAGGTGACGAGCATATATCGATGACCGACTTCCTCAGTGACGTTTCCCTCGCGACCGATCAAGACATTAAAGACGGCGACGGTGAGAAGGAACGCATAACCCTCATGACGGTACATGCCGCTAAAGGGCTTGAGTTTAACAACGTGTTTGTCGTCGGTGTCGAGGAAGACCTTTTCCCGTCACTGATGAGCAAGGACTCCCCCGCCCAGATTGAGGAGGAACGGCGGTTACTTTATGTCGCCATCACCCGTGCCCGCAACTTCTGTATGATGTCTTACGCCTCGTCACGTTTCCGCAACGGGCAGACTATGTCGTGCCGCCCGTCTCGCTTTCTCAATGATATTGACCTGAAATATCTGAAACCGGTGGGTGGTGCTGATTTTGACAGCAGCTACCGCACCTCGGTCAACCCTGTCGAAAACTATCGCTCCCGATACAACCCGGTCACAGGAGGTGCGCGCAGCCTCAGCTCGCTCCGCACCCCGCGCCAGCAGTCCACGGCGCGCCCCGTAACCGGCGGCGAAAAAAGCTGCATTCACTCCGCCGAAAATCTGAAACCGGGTATGATAATCGAGCATAACCGTTTCGGACGCGGAACAATAATCGAAATCGACACCACGATGGCCGATGCCCGCGTAAAAGTGGAATTTGACAACACCGGCGAGCGCATCCTCATGTTGAAATTTGCTCATTTTGAAATTATCCAATCATGAAAATACAGGATCTCCCCACCCCGTTTTACATTGTATATGAAGACCGTCTGCGTCGCAACCTCTCGCTCATCAATCGTGTCGAGAGTGAGGCCGGGGTCAATATCATAATGGCGTTCAAGGCCAATGCGCTGTGGCGCACATTCCCCATTATCAGCGAATATAACCGCGATTTCACAGCCAGCAGCCTCAACGAATTGCGGCTCGGCACAGAGGAACTGGGAGGCGAGGCACATGTCTACTGCCCGGTCTACACACCCGCGACCATTGACGAGTTTCTCGACCGGGCAACCCATATCACATTCAATTCGCTCGGGCAGTGGGAAAAGTATGGCTCAGTCGCGCTTTCGCGCGGAGTCTCTCCCGGACTGAGAGTCAACCCTCAATGCTCGGTCATTGAAACCGACCTCTATAACCCTGCGCTCCCCGGCTCGCGTTTCGGTGTCACTGCCGAACAACTTGAGGGGAATTTCCCGGAGGGACTGGAAGGATTCCATTTTCATCAGCTGTGCGAGTCAACCTCTTTCGACCTCGAAAAAGTCCTCACGGCCTTCGAGGAACAATTTGGCAAATATCTTCCCCGGCTGAAATGGGTGAACTTCGGAGGGGGTCACCTCATGACCCGTGAAGGTTATGATGTGGAACACCTCATCTCGGTGTTAAAAGGATTCCGCAACCGCTATCCTTGGCTGCAAGTCGTTATGGAACCCGGCAGCGCGTTTACATGGCGCACTGGCGACCTTGTGACCTCGGTTCTTGACGTTGTCGAGAATCAAGACATAAAGACAGCGATTATTGACGCGTCGTTTGCCTGCCACATGCCCGACTGTCTTGAAATGCCCTATCAACCGGCGATAACCGAAAGCGTCGAGGCTGCACCGGGACTGCCCTCATATCGCCTCGGAGGCAACTCATGCCTAAGCGGCGACTATGTGGGCGACTGGACTTTCCCCCGCCCCCTCAAAGAAGGAGACCGCCTGACCCTTGAAGACATGAACCACTATACCACAGTCAAGACTACCATGTTCAACGGCATCGCCCACCCCGACATGGTTCTTGCCCGCAGCAACGGCGAAGTGGAATACCTGAGACGTTTCGATTACAACGATTATAAAAACCGCATGGACTGATGCCAACTGACACTACTCCCCGATTCTCGGTCATCATACCGGTATATAACCGCATTGACGAAGTGCGTGACCTGATGGACAGCCTTTCAGCGCAGACTCTCAAAAATTTCGAGGTCATTATCGTCGAAGACGGCTCGACCGACCCGTGCGGTGACATCGTGAAATCCTATCCCGGTGTCAATGCCTCGTATTATTATAAGGAGAACGAGGGCCGGTCAATTGCCCGAAACTACGGCCTCGACCGTGCCCGAGGGGAATACTTTGTGTTTTTCGACAGCGACTGCGTCATCCCGCCCGACTATTTCAAGATACTGACCGAGGCTCTTGACGAGAATCCTCTCGATTGTTTCGGCGGCCCCGACGCTGCACACGAGTCATTTTCCTCGACACAGAAAGCAATCAACTACTCGATGACCTCCTTCCTGACAACCGGGGGCATCAGAGGGGGGAAAGTCAGTCTTGAAAAATTTGTCCCCCGCACATTTAACATGGGATACTCACGCCGTGTCTACGAGACCGTCGGAGGGTTTCGCGAAATGTTTTCCGAAGACATCGACATGTCCACCCGCATACGGCAAGCCGGATTTACCATCGGACTCATTCACCCGGCCCATGTATATCACAAACGCCGCGTGGACTTCGCCAAATTCCTGCGGCAGGTCTATGTTTTCGGCATGTCGCGCATAACGCTCAAACTACTCTATCCCGACTCGCTGAAAATCGTCCACGCGCTTCCCGCAGTCGCCGTAATCATGGGAATCACACTTGCAATTCTCGGAATTTTTGTCTCCCCGTGGTTTCTGTTGCCTATCGGGATATACCTCGCGGCAATCTTTGTCTCGGCATGGATTTCGACCCGCTCCCTGCTGATAGCATTGAAAGCTGTTCCGGCAAGCATTATTCAAATCGGAGGCTACGGCTGCGGATTCATCAAAGCCTATCTGACAAAAATAGTCTTTGGACGGGGCCGTGACATCAATGAGGAAATCGAAATGAGAAAAGGGAAATAAATCATGAACCGCCAAGACCCTGAAACCCCTTTCACGTCGTTGCGCATCACCGACATGAGCGACGATGACCGCCCGAGAGAGAAAGCGATGAAACACGGCATCGGCTCGCTTTCCGATGCCGAATTGCTTGCCATTATATTCGGTGGCGGCCTGCCCGGCATGTCGGTGGTAGACATGTCACGGAAAATCCTCGCCGACTGCGACAACCGTCTTTCCCTGCTTGCCCGTCTCACAATCGACGAGATGTGTAAAAAGTATAAAGGAGTGGGCCCGGCCAAGGCAATCAGCCTCGCTGCCGCCTTTGAACTCGGGGCACGCTGCCGCCGCGACATGAAAAACGCCGAGGCGGTCATCCGTTCCAGCAAGGATGTCTACGAGCTGATGCGCGGGCACATGGAGCTGCTTGACTACGAAGAATTCTGGATTCTCATACTCACCCGTGGCAATACGGTAAAGTATCGCCGGTGCATTTCACAAGGGGGGACATCGGCCACAGTTGTCGATGTGAAACTGCTGCTGAAACGTGCAATCGACTGCGTGGCATCAGCCATCATCCTTGTCCACAACCACCCGTCGGGAGCCGTGCGTCCCAGTGCCGACGATGACCATCTGACAAAACGCATCAAAGACGGGGCGCAACTTCTCGACATCCGCGTCCTTGACCATGTCATCATAGGCCGCGACCGCTTTTATTCATATAATGACGAAGGCCGATTATGAAAATTTTACTTTTTGCCGTGGGAAAGACAACCACACCCTACATAAACACAGGTATCGAAAACTACCTTAAACGCGTGGGCCATTACATACCCGTCGACCTTCAGGTAATCCCCGATGTCAAAGCGACCAAGGCTCTGACCGAGGAGGCTCAGAAACAACGCGAAGGCACAGCAATGCTCGCCGCACTACAACCGGGCGACGTGGTCGTGCTGCTCGATGAGCGCGGGCGGGAATTTACCTCGCGAGAATTTTCAGAATACCTCGACAAGAAAATGATACAGGGTATCAAGCGACTCGTATTTATAGTGGGTGGCCCTTACGGCTTTTCTCCGGAAATGTATGCCCGGGCCAATGAAAAAATCTCTCTTTCGCGCATGACCTTCACCCACGAAATGGTGCGGCTGTTCTTTATCGAACAAATCTATCGCGCAATGACTATCCTGCGCGGCGAACCCTATCACCACGACTGATGAAACGACTCCTTCTTCCTATCGTCATGATGCTCTCTCAGAACGTTTCTGCCACCGACACAGCCTCCCGTCTTGCAGAAATGGGATTGGTAGATATCGCCACAATGGATTCGACCATCGTGGTAGACCTGATGTATGCCCGGGACGACAACTTCACAGGCGTACTGCTATATGACGACCTGCGGCAAGCCTATCTGCACCCCAAGGCGGCACATGCCTTGACAAAGGCACAGGAGGAGCTTCACAAAAGTCACCCGCAATGGAATCTCCTCGTAAAAGACGCATCACGCCCGATGAGCGTGCAGCGCAAGATGTACCGGGTCGTGCAAGGGACATCCAAAGCACGGTATGTATCCAATCCGCGCAACGGCGGCGGTCTGCACAACTACGGCCTTGCGGTCGACATAACCATTGCCGATGAAAACGGCAAGGAACTCCCGATGGGGACACCCGTCGACCATCTCGGCCCCGAGGCCAACATTGACCGCGAGACATCGCTCGTGAAGCGAGGAATCATCACCGAGCAAGAACGGCAAAACCGACTGTTGCTGCGCCGGGTAATGAAAGCCGCCGGATTCACACCGCTGCGTACCGAGTGGTGGCACTTCAACCTTGTGTCACGCGCAACCGCCCGGACACATTACAGATTAATCGATTTCTGACCCATCGATATGCCCCGGATGCCGCGCTCATCCGCGAAATCTAACATTAGCGTCCACCCGTGATTATTGCCACTGCCAAAACTCTGTTATTTTAGGCATGGCGACGATTTTGGGAGTCATTTGCTTGCTATTTATAATAAATAATGTAACTTTGCATGGTGTTAACCACAACTATACCATAATCATCTAACATTGAGAATTAAATTATAATAATTTAATACCTAAATCATGGCAGAAAAAAAAGAAAAATTGTTTGACCAATTTCCCCCGGTATCAACAGCCGAGTGGAAAGCCAAAGTGGAGGCAGACCTGAAAGGTGCTCCTTTTGACAAGAAATTGGTCTGGCGAACCAATGAAGGATTCAATGTTCAGCCCATGTATCGCGCTGAAGACATCGAAAACCTCGCTACTACCAACTCTCTTCCCGGGGAATTTCCCTATGTGCGCGGTACCCGCACTGACAATGACTGGCTCACCCGTCAGGAAATCATCGCCGAGACTCCCGCCGAAGCAAATGCAAAGGCGCTCGACGTTCTGACCAAGGGTGTCACCTCGCTCGGATTCCGCGTTGAAGAACCCACGGCCGAAACCGTTGCCGCCCTTCTTAAAGGCATCGACCTCAAGGCTGTCGAGGTCAACTTCACAAGCTGTCCCCGCAAGGCACTCGAACTTGCCCGTGTACTTGTCGCCTACCTCAAAGAGAACGGCGCAGAAAAAGATTTCCACGGTTCTATCGATTTCAACCCGTTCAAACGCGCCCTCAAGCATGAGACAGAATTTCCGGGTGATATAACCGCCATGTCGTGCGAGCTTCTTGACATTGTGAAAAATGTTCCCGCATTGCGCGTGCTGTCGGTTGATTCCGACGTCCTCAGCAACGCCGGTGCCTACATATATCAGGAACTCGGCTATGCCCTCGCTTGGGGCAGCCAGTGGATGACCATGCTGACCGAAGCCGGCCGTTGCGCCGACGAAGTAGCTGCCCGTGTGAAATTCAACATGGGCGTTTCGTCCAACTTCTTCATGGAACTTGCCAAGTTCCGCGCCGCACGCATGATGTGGGCTCAGATTGTAGAGCAATACAAACCTGAGAGCAAGGATAGCTGCAAAATGATGGCACATGCCGTCACCTCGCGTTTCAACCAGACCCTTTATGACGCACACGTCAACCTGCTCCGCAGTCAGACCGAGGCTATGTCGGCCGCTCTTGCCGGTGTCGACTCCATCACTGTAACCCCCTTTGACGTGCCCTACAAGACTCCCGACGAATTCTCGGAACGCATTGCCCGCAACCAGCAGTTCCTCCTTAAAGAGGAAAGCCACCTTGACAAGGTCATCGACCCCGCAGGCGGTTCCTATTATGTCGAGACCCTGACAGTCGCCATCGCCAAGGAGGCTTGGAAACTGTTCCTCGAAGTGGAGGATAAGGGCGGATTCCTCGCGTGTGTCAACGACGGGTCGGTTCAGGCCGTCATCCGCGAGACCGCCGCAAAACGCCACACCGACGTTGCCCGCCGCAAGGAAATACTGCTCGGCACCAACCAGTATCCCAACATCAACGAAATGGCCGCTGACAAGATCGTGAATCTCGCGGGAGCCAACTCGTGTGGATGCGGACACAAGGATGAAGAAACCTGTGAGACATCAAAGGGACTTCCCACCAAGCGTGCCGCCAGCGACTTCGAGGCACTGCGTCTCGCCACCGAGGCAGCATCGAACCGCCCCAAGGTGTTCATGCTCACCATCGGCAACCTCGCTATGCGTCTGGCCCGCGCTCAGTTCTCAAGCAACTTCTTCGGATGTGCCGGATATGAGATTATCGACAACCTCGGCTTCAATACTGTTGAAGAAGGTGTGGATGCCGCGCTTGCCAAAGGTGCCGACATCGTGGTTCTCTGCTCAAGCGATGACGAGTATGCCGAACTTGCCCCCGCTGCGTTCAAGTATCTCGACGGCCGCGCCGAGTTTGTTGTCGCAGGTGCTCCGGCTTGCACGGACGACCTCAAGGCTGTCGGAATCAACGACTTCGTCCATGTGCGTTGCAACGTGCTTGAAACACTTCAGGCATTCAATGCCAAACTGCTCAAATAACCACAACCATTCATCCCAAATATAAAGAAATGAAACCCGATTTTAAAAATATCGACATTGTAAAGGACGCTTTCGGAGAGTTCCATCTTCCCGAAGCGCAGGGGGAAGAATGGACTACCCCCGAACTTATCCCGGTTAAACCGATATATACCAAAGCTGACCTTGAAGGTCTCGAACACTTGAACTACGTTTCAGGTATCCCCCCGTTCCTCCGCGGCCCGTACAGCGCGATGTACCCCCTGCGTCCTTGGACCATCCGCCAGTATGCCGGATTCTCCACAGCCGCCGAGTCAAACGCTTTCTACCGCCGAAACCTCGCGTCGGGTCAGAAAGGTCTGTCAGTGGCATTTGACCTCGCCACACACCGTGGCTACGATGCCGACCACGAACGCGTAGTAGGCGACGTGGGCAAGGCAGGTGTGTCAATATGCTCGCTCGAAGACATGAAAGTCCTCTTTGAGGGTATTCCGTTGAACAAGATGTCGGTGTCGATGACCATGAACGGCGCTGTGCTCCCCGTACTCGCGTTCTACATCAATGCCGGCCTCGAACAGGGTGCCAAACTCGAAGAAATGGCCGGTACAATCCAGAACGACATCCTCAAGGAATTCATGGTGCGCAACACCTATATCTACCCGCCGGAGTTCTCGATGCGCATTATCGCCGACATCTTTGAGTACACTTCGCAGAACATGCCCAAGTTCAACTCAATTTCGATTTCGGGATACCACATGCAGGAAGCAGGTGCGACCTGCGACATCGAGCTGGCCTACACTCTGGCCGATGGTCTCGAATATCTGCGTGCAGGTATCAACGCGGGCATCGATATTGACGCTTTCGCCCCGCGTCTGTCGTTCTTCTGGGCAATCGGCATGAACTACTTCATGGAGGTGGCCAAGATGCGCGCGGCACGTCTTCTCTGGGCCAAGATTGTCAAGCAGTTCAACCCCAAGAACCCCAAATCACTCGCACTGCGCACCCACTCTCAGACTTCGGGATGGTCGCTCACCGAGCAGGACCCCTTCAACAACGTTGGCCGCACCTGCATCGAGGCTATGGGCGCAGCTCTGGGCCACACCCAGTCGCTGCACACCAACGCACTCGACGAGGCTATCGCCCTCCCCACCGACTTCTCGGCCCGCATCGCCCGCAACACCCAGATTTATATTCAGGAGGAAACAATGGTCACCAAGCAGGTTGACCCGTGGGGCGGTTCCTACTATGTCGAGGCTCTCACCAACGAGATTGCCCACCGCGCATGGGAACACATTCAGGAAATCGAGAAACTCGGCGGCATGGCCAAGGCTATCGAGAGCGGCCTGCCCAAGCTGCGCATCGAGGAGGCCAGTGCCCGCACTCAGGCCCGCATCGACTCAGGCCGTCAGACCATCGTCGGCATCAACAAGTACCGCCTCGACCACGAGGACCCCATCGACATTCTTGAAATTGACAACACCGAAGTGCGCAACGACCAAGTAGCGCGCCTCGTCGACCTCAAGGCCCATCGCGACGAGAAAGCCGTCAAGGAAGCTCTTGAAGCAATTACAGAATGCGTGCGCACCAAGAAAGGCAACCTTCTTGACCTCGCGGTCAAAGCTGCCGGCGTCCGCGCCACCCTTGGAGAGATTTCCGATGCCTGCGAAGAAGTCGTAGGCCGTTACAAAGCAGTAATCAGAACTATTTCAGGCGTGTATTCATCAGAAACCAAGCAGGATCCTGACTTTGTCAAGGCCCAGCAAATGTGTGAGGAATTTGCCCGTCGCGAAGGCCGCCAGCCCCGCATTATGATTGCGAAAATGGGTCAAGACGGCCATGACCGAGGCGCAAAAGTTGTCGCAACCGGCTATGCCGACTGCGGATTTGACGTGGACATGGGACCGCTGTTCCAGACTCCCGCCGAAGCCGCCCGTCAGGCCGTGGAAAACGACGTTCACATCCTCGGCGTGTCATCGCTTGCCGCCGGTCACAAAACCCTTGTTCCGCAAGTCATCGAGGAACTCAAGAAACTCGGACGCGAGGACATCATGGTGACTGCAGGAGGCGTTATTCCCGCACAGGACTATGACTTCCTCTACAAAGCCGGCGTTGCCGCCATCTTCGGCCCCGGTACCCGCATCCCGGTTTCGGCTATCAAGATGCTTGAAATCCTTATGGGTGAATAAAATCACGCATTTTAATACTACTATCCAAAAGAATGCTGCGCCGATACCGGCGTAGCATTCTTTTTTATGTAATTATTTTAACCGCCAATCGTCTAATAGATGTAACCAATAATCATCAATCATGACAATCGTTATTGCATTTCTTTTCATTCTCGGAATTGCCGGAATCATCAATTTCGTAATTGAGCATTACAAGAAAAGCCTGCGTTGGTGGGATTACTGTACCCTTGTGATCAGCATATTGTTAGTCGCGCAAAGTCTCTGTGCGGTTCTGTGTCCCGAAATTCTAACTGTGATTTATGAATGACAACCTTTTCGTCTCAGATGGACAAAAAAAGAGCGGACATCATGGCGATGTCCGCTCTTTTATAAGTATAAATAAGTGTTTTTAATCCTGAAATTCGATGAGGGGAGCGTCAGTGCCGACAACGTCATCAACGTTGACAAAGACGCGCTTGACGACGGCATCATTTTCAGCCGTAACGTCATTTTCCATCTTCATAGCCTCATATACAAGAAGATTGTCGCCCTTCTTGACAGCCTGCCCCGGCTTGACAGAAACCGAGATGATGCGGCCACCCATCGGAGCTGAAAGCACTTCGCCGGTGATAGGCTCAACAGGAGCGGCAGGAGCGGCTGCCTTGGTTTCTTCAGCTTTGGGAGCGGCAGCCTGAGCTGCGTCAAATTCCTCTTTGCGGCGACGACGGAGGAATCCGTTGGCCACGCTGGGGAGAAGTTCGAGAAGGAGCATTTCCTCATTGTTGGAAGCGAGTTTTACACCGCCCATGTCGTCGAGAACGGGGTTCTCGGGTTTCTTATAGGAAGAAACATCATAGGGTTTCTCGACAGGACTTCCGGTAATTTTTTCGCGGAAAGCAGGTTCGATGGCAACAGGAGTGTGGCCATATTCGCCTTTGATGAGCGAGATGAACTGGTTGGAGGCGTTGGAATAGTCGGGATTGCCCTTTTTGCGATCCATTGCAAGCGATACAGCCTGACTTCCCACAATCTGGCTTGTCGGGGTCACAAGGGGTACCAGTCCGGCATCACGACGCACCTTGGGGATGAGTTTCATCGCGTCTTCAAGCAGGTCTTCACTCTTGAGGGTCTTGAGCTGTGCGACCATGTTGGAGTACATTCCGCCGGGGACTTCGGCATCCTTGACGAGAAGGTTGGGTTTGGGGAAATGGAAATAAGCTTCGATTTTGTGGCAGGCGTCAAGAAGTGCATCTTCGTCACCGGCCTTGGCAAACGAGATGGCCGAATCAAAGAGCGCGCTGATTTCGGCAGGGAGCTCGTCCTTGAGGGGGTCAAAATCGATAGGCATCTTGTCCTTGTTAAGGTCAAAATCTGCGAGACCCTTACGGGCATTAAGAAGCTCCTTGCGGATTTTGCCGACAATTTCCATATCGCATTCCACCTCTACGCCGAGACGCTGGCAGAAGATGTAGACAAGCTCGATAGCCGGGGCCGCGGAACCGCCGCCAAACCACCATATATTGGTATCAAGGATGTCCACCCCGTTGAGAATTGCCATGAGAGCCGATGCAAGACCATAGCCGGGAGTACAGTGGGTGTGGAAGTCTACGGGAACTTTCAGTTCTCGTTTAAGGGCCGAAATGATTGATGCCGCGCGGAGGGGATTGACAAGCCCGGCCATATCTTTCAGAGTGATAATTTTGGCACCGAGACGTTCCATCTCCTTAGCCTTTTCAACGAAATAGGCATCTGTGAAAATCTTCTCGGGTTCAGCAGGCTTGGATCCAAACATCGATTTAAGTTTCCCCATAAAGCCTGAGGGCTCGGCAGGAGCTTCGGGTTTTGGATCGACGGTATAACATACCGCACCGTCGGCAATACCACCAAGTTCATTTATAAGACGTATAGACTCCTTTACATTGTCAATATCGTTGAGAGCGTCGAAAATACGCATCACATTCAATCCGTTCTTGATTGCTTCCTCATAGAATCCTTTCAGCACTGAATCGGGATAGGGAACATAGCCGAAAAGGTTGCGACCACGGGAAAGAGCCGAAAGGAGCGACTTGCCCTTCATAGCCTCGGAAATGGTGCGCAAGCGGTTCCACGGCGACTCGTCAAGGTAACGCATCACCGAGTCAGGCACAGCACCGCCCCACACTTCCATGATGTAAAAACCGGCATGTTCATACAGGGGAAGCATCTTGTCAATAGTTGCTTGATCAAGACGGGTAGCAAACAATGACTGCTGACCGTCACGGAGAGTCAAATCGCGAATCTTTAGCTTGGAATTTACCATAACTGCAAAAACTTTGATGATTAAACTGTGGGAAATCGGCATTAAGGAGCTTTTTCGCGCCATAAGCACAATATTTCCTATATTATATGGGTACAAAGATAAATGATAATCTTATATTATGGAAATATTTCTCTAATTTTTTGCTAAAACAGCCAAAATAAGTGTCTTACAAATATGGAATGTGGTTTCTTTAACATTTGCAACATTCTCCCAAGCGTCTTTTTAACATGAAATAACGGGTGGCATACGTTTCTTTATGCCAATCTATCTTGTTGATAATTAAACAAGATAAAAACAATATCAATATCGTTAAATATTTTTAATACAAATTTCTTTCAGTTTTCATATTTGTTATAAATACATGAGAATCAAAGAGATGATTTCACCCAAGCAGAGTAACATACAAACGCGAACGCCTATTTGCATTCGCATCAACAGAAACCACACGGCGTTACATTTTCAATTTCACAATTTCTAACAACCCATATTTGCATCTGCAACCCGAATGTCTAATTTTGTTTTGCAAATATATACTGATCGAGAAATTTCAAACATATACTCGCTGTCGGGATTTAATTCACAAAACCAAACATCGCAAACGCACATCAAATTGATTGCAAATCAAAATTATATTTTATTCACATTATACCCAATTAACTGAAAACCAATAATATTATAACAGAAATTTAAACCACCGATTCAATACTGCCACACTCGACACCCCTTACTGCAACCACTCAGATAGATTAACAGCGCATATACAGCGTTAACAAATATTTAGCCTATTAAAGTTAAATAGCCACATCAACATGGTGACATCCCGGTTGCAATTACAACCCATAACCACCATACCAAAAATAACATTTGCAACGCACCGTATTACAAATGTAAATTTTGCAGTTTCAAATATTATGATTACATTTGCACATCGAATTACAATATCAAATTTGCAATTACATGGACATTGTTTCGCGCCTCAAACAGTATCTTGACTTGTGTCAGGTATCGGTAACCCAGTTTGCTGATGCCTGCGGCATCCCCCGACCATCAGTATCACAATTGCTTAACGGTCGCAACAAGAAAGTAAGCGACGAGGTAATCGCAAAGATTCACGCCGCCTACCCTGATTTATCCATGATGTGGTTAATGTTTGGCGAGGGAAATATGGCAACCGGTTCAAATATTAAAACCTCAGAGGCTAAAATTGAGGAAAAAACGCCTTTACAAAGGCCGCATGAGCCTGAGAGCCAGCCTGCTGCACAACATATCGACTTCACTGAGAGGAACCGTGAAGTCAAGCCTGAAATATTTTTTGAAGATTCGCGCGGAGACTTTGACAGCAACGGTAGCAGCGAATTCTCATTTGAGCCCGCGCCTGCCGAAAATCCGTTTCCGTGGTCATCGTCGACACCGCCACAGCCTGACCCGCCGCGCCAACAACTCCGCTCTGACACCACCCCACAACCCATCCCGCCGTCTGAGTCCCAGCGCCAGTCCATCACCCTCAACCCGGGCAAAGGGAAACGCGTCGTCAGCATCATCGTCTACTATGACGACAATTCCTTCGAGCCGTTCATCCCCGACCCTCTTGGCCGCAATCCGTTTTCCAGATAAACCCTATATACTTTAAAAACAAAAAGCCGTCATCCCGTTAACGGGATGACGGCTTTTTATCTTACTAAGTCCTGACGATTATTCGCCGGGGATGATTGCGCTGCTGGGGCAAACTTCCGCACACGAACCGCACTCGATGCAAGTGTCGGGATCGATGTGGTAGATATCGCCTTCAGAGATTGCTTCAACCGGGCAAACGGGCTGGCAAGTGCCGCAAGCCACACAGGAATCGGTAATTACATAAGCCATAATTCTAAAATTTTAATTTTTTGGATGGAAAAACATTTATAACACTGCAAATGTAGCTGTTTTTTCGGAGATACAAGCTAAAATCAGTCTGATTTTTTCATAAACATGACGATTTTTCCACATTAAGAGGTTGTTTAAAAACAAATGTGAATCCAAAGTCCGTTTACACGAGTCGGATTTTGTCATGAATCGAGGGAGCATAGCTGTAGCTATGTGACCGAGGTTCAGGGCAAAAGGCGACCGTGAAAACGGGTGCGACAAAACATTTATTATAAACCGCCTCATGGTTAAATTTTGAAATTAATATCTGAATGAAGTTACCTTATCCTCATGGCAGCCTCTTTCGTTACCTTGTCATTACACCTCGGTCACATAGCTACAGCTATGCTCCCTCTGTGTAATAACGAGTTAACTGAAAGATGCTACCACTTTGGATTAACATTTGTTATTAAACAACCTCTAAAAGCTCAAAACCGTTTTCGCCTCAGCTTGCCCGTCGATGTGCGCTCCAATTCCGGCAATGCCACAACAGTCTTGGGGCACTCGTGCGGCCTAAGAAGCGAACGGCATTGCTCCATCAACCCGCGCCCGGCCTCCAAGTCTATGTCGGCGACGACAAGGACCACCTCCTCTCCCCACTCGGCGCTCCGGCGCGAAGATATGTAAAATTTGAGATCGGCGGCAACCGGTTTCAACCGGCTCTCCACATCCTCAGGGAACACCTTCAACGCTCCGGTGATTATAACATTGTCAAACCTCCCTACCCACACAAAACGAGACCCGTCAACGATGTCAACGACATCGTTGGTCACCAAACGGCCGAACGACATCCTGTCAGATTCGACGACAAGGCACTGCCGGTCATCGGTCGAAAACCTGAAACCCGGCAACGCGACATACTGCGCCTCGCCCACACGCCTTAATGCCACATGGCTGCATGTCTCGGTCATTCCGAAGGTCGCGTATGCATTAACGCCGCCTTCCACTAACTTGCGCTCATCTTCAGCCGACATCGGCGCCCCGCCGACAATGACATTTTTAATCATCGGCAGGGATTTACACGACAACAACCCGTCAATCTGAGCAGGGACAATCGGCACGAGGTCAATTGCCGTCGGTGGCGAATACCCCCTTAAAGGCTCGCGCGACGGACTCTCAACCCACACTCTGGCCCCGGCAACCGCCGCCCTGACAAGCAACATCTTTCCCGCAATATAATCGGGAGACAGAGGCAGGACGAGCAAAGAATCCGCCCCGATACCGAAGAACTCATTGGTCGCCTTGGCCGAAACGAGCATGTCGCTTTTCAGCAGACGTATCTCCTTAGGCCTGCCGGTCGACCCCGACGTGTGTGCCACGACATAATCGCAGTCGTTCCTCCATTCGGCCATAAACGCCTCGGCCTCGGGAGTCAGAACATCTTCCAGTCCAGATTTCCGGGAATTATCCATTGTTTGTCAGAATTGTAAAACAGACGGTCGCCGCGAAGCTCAAGCGGAGACTGGATGTTGTTGCCATACAACGCACCCGTGCCGAGGCCCTGCGGGATTTCAGGCCCATACCCCGACACCCACTGTGCAATCGCGTTCAACCCTACATTTGACTCCAGTGCCGAAGTCGCCCACCAGCCTATGCCCAGCTCACGGGCGATGTCAATCCATTCCTCGGCACCCGAAAATCCACCACACAGAGTAGGTTTCAATATTATGTAGCGGGGGTTTATCCGTTCCAGCATCTCGTGCTTGTCTTTTCGGCCAAACACGCCTATCAACTCCTCGTCGAGAGCGACGGGGATGGGAGAGCGTCGGCACACTTCGGCCATTGCCTCCCATTGCCTCGCGGCTATAGGCTGCTCGATGGAGTGGATGGCATAATCTGCGAGCTGACCAAGCCTCGCCAAAACATTTTCCGGTGTGAACGCGCCGTTGGCATCAAGCCGCAGCTCCAATGCCGATGAATCAAACTGCCGTCGGATATATCCAAGCAGTTTTAACTCATCATCAAACCGTATGCCGCCGATTTTGAGTTTGACACATCTGAAACCCTCGTCGAGCTTTGCCGAAATGCGGTCAAGCATCTCGCGATAGTCCCCCATCCACACCAGTCCGTTAATCTCGATTCCCTCCTGTCCCGAAAGCCAATCAGACGGGAATGGATTGCGGCCACAGCCATTACGCCAGTCGGCAATAGCCGTTTCAATGCCCATGACAATGGATGGATAATGCGTCAAGTCAGGCTGCGGCGACGACGTGGCGACGGCCACGCACACCGCGTCGAGCATGGTTTCATAATCGGAGACATCGTCACAGCTCAACCCTCGAAACAGACCGCACTCCCCTATCCCGAACCGTCCGTCACCGGCGGACTCATCCCACACCTTTATATAATAGGTGTCTTTCCAGTTCATGGTCTCACGCGAAGTCCGGGCCGCGAACTTAAAGTCGAGACGGTAACGGCACCAAGCAGCACGCATCATCAGCCGGGGAATTTAGGGAACTGGTCAAAGTCAGGAGCACGTTTTTCAAGGAAGGCATTCTTTCCCTCCTGCGCCTCAGCCATCAGATAATACATCAGGGTTGCATCTCCCGCAAATTCCATCATTCCGCGCTGTCCGTCAAGCTCGGCATTGAGGGCGCGTTTGATCATGCGGATAGCCATCGGGCTGCGGCTGAGAATCGTCTCGCACCACTCGACAGTCTCGTCCTCAAGACGGTCAAGCGGCACCACCTTGTTTACCATCCCCATCGCCTCGGCTTCGGCGGCAGAATACTGACGGCAAAGAAACCATATCTCACGGGCCTTTTTCTGCCCGACACAACGGGCGAGGTATGACGACCCGAATCCGGCGTCAAAGCTTCCCACCTTGGGGCCGGTCTGACCGAAACGGGCATTATCTGACGCGATTGTCAGGTCACACACGACATGCAGCACATGGCCGCCGCCGATAGCATAACCGTTGACCATCGCAATCACCGGCTTGGGAATCGACCGGATGGCCTTATGGAGGTCAAGGACATTAAGCCTCGGTACCCCGTTTTCGTCAATATATCCGCCTATGCCCTTCACCTTTTGGTCTCCGCCTGAGCAGAACGCCTTGTCACCGGCACCGGTAAGGACAACCACCCCGATGTCAGAAGCCTCGCGGCAGTAGGCCATAGCGTCGAGCATCTCGCGGTTTGTCTGCGGGCGAAAAGCGTTGTAGACCTGAGGCCGGTTAATCGTTATCTTGGCAATCTTTCCGTATTGCTGAAAAAGAATATCCTCATATTCCTTAATTGTCTTCCATTCTCTCATAAAAACAAAATTAAATTATAATACAAAATTAAAACAAACCGTTCTAACCGCAAAATGATAAATTCAAATCACACCGAGAAATCCCCCGGCAGGCAAAAAGCAAGGGGGTTTAACAAAAAACATTTGTGCCTTTGCAGAAAAAATGCGTCAAAATTCCCATTTTTCGGAGAATAAATGCTATCTTTGCACTTATTCTCTCCGTTAACCTTGATATAATAAAATTATCTGCACTAAGAACATATTTTAATTATAAATTAATTCCAACCGATGAAAAGAGTTTATACGTTTGGAGACGGCAAAGCTGAGGGTAATGCCTCAATGCGCAATCTCTTGGGCGGCAAAGGTGCCAACCTCGCCGAAATGAACCTCTTGGGAATGCCTGTGCCTCCCGGTTTCACTATCACTACCGAAGTTTGTACAGAATATACTCAGTATGGTCGCGATGAAGTTGTAAAACGCATTCAAAAAGAAGTTGAGGATGCCATCGCCCATGTTGAATCACTGACTGGTAAAAAATTTGACGATCCTTCCAACCCCCTCCTCGTCTCAGTTCGTTCAGGAGCCCGCGCGTCGATGCCCGGCATGATGGACACCGTCCTCAACCTCGGCATGAATGACGCCACTGTAGCATCTTTGGCCGAAAAGAGCGGCAACCCCCGATTTGCATGGGACAGCTACCGCCGTTTCGTCCAGATGTACGGCGACGTCGTTCTCGGCATGAAACCCAAAAGCAAGGCCGACATCGATCCTTTTGAAGAAATCATGGAAAAGGTCAAAGAGGAAAAAGGTGTCAAACTCGATACCGAGCTTGACGTTGAAGACCTCAAGAACCTTGTAAAACTTTTCAAGGCCGCAGTAAAGGACTTCACAGGAAAAGACTTTCCTGACAGCGCGTGGGAACAGCTTTGGGGCGGCATCTGCGCCGTATTCGACAGCTGGATGAACGAGCGCGCCATCCTCTATCGCCGCATGAACCAGATTCCCGAGGAATGGGGAACAGCCGTGAATGTTCAGGCTATGGTCTACGGCAACATGGGCAACAACTCGGCAACAGGCGTAGCTTTCAGCCGCGACGCTGCAACCGGTGAAAACATCTTCAACGGCGAATACCTCATCAACGCTCAGGGCGAAGACGTGGTTGCCGGCATCCGCACACCCCAGCAGATTACCGTCGAAGGTTCCCGTCGCTGGGCAGCCCTCCAAGGCATCAGCGAGGAAGAACGCGCTGCCAAGTATCCTTCACTTGAAGAATCAATGCCCGTCTGCGCCGCCGAGCTTATCGCCATCGCCAACCGTCTTGAAGACTACTACAAGGACATGCAGGACATGGAGTTCACCATTCAGGACGGCAAGCTTTGGATGCTCCAGACCCGTAACGGCAAACGCACCGGTGCCGCCATGGTAAAAATCGCCATGGATCTTCTCCGTGCAGGCGAGATTGACGAGAAGACCGTCATCCTCCGCATGGAACCTCAGAAACTCGACGAGCTTCTCCACCCGGTATTTGACAAGGCCGCTCTCAAGCGTGCCAAAGTTGCCGCAAAGGGACTTCCCGCATCTCCCGGTGCAGCCACAGGCCAAATCGTGTTCTCGGCTGAAGATGCCGAGGCTTGGGCTGAAAAGAAAAAGAAAGTTGTCCTCGTCCGCATCGAGACATCGCCTGAAGACCTCCGCGGCATGGCCGTTGCTCAGGGCATCCTCACCATGCGTGGCGGCATGACCTCCCACGCTGCCGTTGTTGCCCGCGGTATGGGCAAGTGCTGCGTGTCTGGTGCCGGAGAAATCCGCATCGACTACAAGGCCAAGACAGTAGAAATGGGCGGCAAGGTTTATAAAGAAGGCGACTGGATTTCTCTCAACGGCTCGACCGGTGAAGTTTATGACGGTCAGGTTCCCACCGTTGAACCGGAACTCGACGGCGACTTCGGCTCGATCATGAAACTCTCCTCTGACTTTGCAACCACCCGCGTTCGCACCAACGCCGACACCCCCCGTGATGCCAAGCAGGCCCGCCACTTCGGAGCCGAAGGTATCGGTCTTTGCCGCACTGAGCACATGTTCTTCGAAGGTGACCGCATCAAGGCCGTGCGCGAGATGATTCTTGCATCTGACGTTGAAGGCCGCCGTCATGCACTTGCCAAGCTGCTCCCCATGCAGCGCGGTGACTTTGAAGGCATCTTCGAGGCAATGGACGGTTTCGGCGTAACAATCCGCCTGCTCGATCCCCCGTTGCACGAATTCGTGCCTCACCAGACCGCCACTCAGAAAGTAATGGCCGAAGAAATGGGTCTCACTCTCGAAGAAGTCAAAGCAAAAGTTGACTCTCTCGAAGAATTCAACCCCATGCTCGGTCACCGCGGCTGCCGCCTTGGTATCACCTACCCCGAAATCACCGAAATGCAGGCCCGCGCCATCATCGAGGCAGCCCTTGCAGTTCAGGCCCGCGGCGTGAAGGTATACCCCGAAATCATGATTCCCCTTGTCGGCTCACTCAAGGAAATCCAGAATCAGGCCGACATCATCAACATCACTGCCGCAAAGGTATTTGAGGAACAAAGCCAGAGCGTGCCCTACAAGGTAGGTACCATGATCGAGGTTCCCCGCGCAGCCCTCGTTGCCGACCAAATCGCCACCGTTGCCGACTTCTTCTCATTCGGCACCAACGACCTGACTCAGATGACTTTCGGTTTCTCCCGCGACGATGCGCCCAAATTCCTCAAGTTCTACAAGGAACACGGCATCATCAAGACCGACCCGTTTGAAGTACTCGATCAGGAAGGTGTAGGCCAGCTCGTCAGAATGGGCGTAGAAAAAGGCCGTGCCACCAAACCCGAGCTCAAAGTCGGAATCTGCGGCGAACATGGCGGCGAACCCTCGTCGGTCAAGTTCTGCGCTAACCTTGGCATGAACTACGTCTCCTGCTCACCCTACCGCGTGCCCATCGCCCGCGTAGCTGCGGCGCAGGCTGCCATCGAAAAGTAAGAAATCGATTCTTAAAATAAGCCACTTAGGCGGTATGTTCTGATTAACAAGAGCATACCGCCTAATGTGTTTTTAAGGGAAACCCGGGACTCATGTGTATGAGTTTATTTTATGAGAATCTTTCTTGCAGTGTTTTCGGATCGCCAAATATATATACCGGGGGATATTCCTGACCACGCGCCAAAATCGACAGACTCTTTTACGAGCATGCCGTTAATGAAGTATAGGCTGCCACTCGACAATGTGGAATCGGATGAGATTTCATCAATTCCGGATTCTCCGTCAACTTGTGGAAACAACGGGAGGGATGGAAACCAATAATTCATTATCATTTCATAATCGCGGATTTTCTCTCCTTGCGCGGAATAACGCCGTGTAATATACGTTGGAGTCCCAAACTCGTGATAAAGAGCCATATAAAGCTCGTCAGTCACTGGATGAGCACCTATCGCGCAGCCATATAGTTTCCAATTGGCACCTTCTTCTTCCAAGTCAATAAATAATGACTGTTCATGGGTATCGCAGTCAAATTTGTAGATTTTAGTTCCGGTAAACCACCTGTTTGGTCCGTCTTTCCAATAAAGACAATTTTGTACTGTTGATGCTACAAACGCATCCGGGGTCCATGCATACCATGAATTAGCCGGTGCATAAAACCCATCTTTAACGGGGATGATTTCGTAGTCCAATGTCACGGGGTCAAGCCGTACTATATAATTCAATGCCACCCCGGTGCCTTGACAATTCTTTGCTACAGAAAGCCAAAGGAACCCATCTTTGGATTTGACGACAGAGCCTATTCCGGCTCCGTCCTGAACGATATCCATTGATATTACGTTGACCACCCTATCCAATGTTGGATCAACAACCAGCAACCCGTATTGTTGGTGGGCCACAAACACCTTCCCGGCCGCCGATACCATCATTCCTGACTGACCGTGATATAACGATCCGGTAGGGTCGGTATTAGGTTTATCGTTGTCGCCGCCTGCATTTGGATTGGCAGACCCTTCGACCTGCCCTGAGACAATATAGGTGTCAAGGTCAAAAATCCATACTCCGTTGCTTGTGGAAATATAGCCCTTATGTTCATCTACTCCGACAAATCCTCTCCCGTCGCATTGCGCTCCTGAAGAATCAATCAGGCTCTGCTGATGAAGAATTTTCATTGTCTTAGCATCAGCAACCGTGATTCGTCCGCCGGAAATTGTCGCGCCCGGATCCTTGTCTTGTTTGGCAATCAGATAAAGACGGTCATGCCAGAGTGCTCCATATTGATTGGTGCATCCGAGTTCTTTGCCGGGATTCTCGGCCTGAATTATGCGGTATTTCCAAAAATTGCCGTCAGGGTCGTCTGGCAAAAGATAGTTGACTGTAGAGTTCTGATGTCCGTACCAGTCCTCGTTCACCCAGATTATTCCCTGAGTGTAGTCAGTGTCCTGAGCGGCGACTGCCGAAACAGTCGCCGTCAGGAGAACCGATGCTATCGATAAGAATAGTTTCATTATTAATTGATTCTTATCTTGGCAGTCAAGCCATTTGAACCTCTGAAAATATAGAAACCTCCTTTGTAATCAGGATATATCACGGCGGTGTCATTGTCGATTGTGAGAGTATCGATTTTTCTGCCATCGAATGTAAACACATCGAAGACTATGCCACGCAGATCGCGGAACGCAACGAAATGCCCGTTGCTGTATATAGTACCTTCGGAGTTAACAGTACTGATGCCGGTGGTCACATCCCCAATCTTGACATTGATATTCTTGGACACAACTTTGCCATTCGATTCCGCCATAAGCGTAAATCTCTGCTGACCGTTGGCCAGAGGCTTGATTGTGAGCTGCTTGTCATTCAGGCTAATTTCTGCCGCAGGCACATCAGCCGTTTCTTCATAGAGTGATGTCTCTGGGATTGAAACAACGATGTTGCAGTTGTGATTGTCCTTGTCGTCGAGACTTTGAGCCAAATCATAAGTGTATTCTTCATCACATCTGTCGACCGAAGGAAGAACAACATCCTCGAAAAGGATTTCAGGGTCATACTTATCGGGCACAATCGCTATCGACGGGAACCAGAAATATTTGTCAAGCTCGATGGTGTGCTTGATTTCTCCGCTGGACGCATCCACAAAATGGAGGCGGTTGTTCAGAGCATTCACTCCGAATCCGGGTGTAGAACAATACATCCACATATCAGTGCGTGAATCATAGTTAGGCGTTCCGTATCCCATAGAATAGCATTCATCGGCCACACTGCCATGCTTATAAAGCATTGTCAATGTCGAAGGGTCGGGGGTGTCGTCTATGTCCCAGCGGATAAGGTCGCCTGTTGATCCGTTCCAGTTGCCGGTGCTCCAGAAAAGAGTATTGGTTTTGTTTGATGCCCGGAGATTGCCGGTACGCCATGAACCGCTTGAACATCCGATAGTGCCAGCTCCGATTGTGAGTACATCGCCCAACTCCAGTGTCTCCGGATTAATAGACTGTAGCGTCTTGGCACATCCTATCCATACTCTGCCGTCGAGCGACTGGGCTACTGTCTGAATTCCACTTACGGGAATGTCCATTATCAGTTTGTCGGTCTCGGTGTCTATGATGGAGAGGCCGTTGCCTACGCGTACGGCAAAGACATATTTTCCGGCCTTCACCATATCGCCCATCTGTCCGTTACGTCCGGGACTGACACCGTCAATGTCGGCATCGTCAATGTATATACCGTCGGCATCCATGTGCATCACTCTTACGCCTGCGGTATGGCCGAGATAGACTTTCTCGGGATTCACGCCTACGCAGGCACGGCCGTCACCTCCGATTTCGTCGATGCTGCCGATATATTTCAAAGTGGAAGCATCAGCAACGACCACCCGTCCGCCGGATTTTTCTCTAGTATCGCCGTTATCCCATGCCTGCTTTGACATTACAATGAGCTTGCCGGCATATATGGTGGCGAACTGTGACGTGGCACCGAATGCCATATTGTTGTTCTGATTGCCATAGGCGCGATAATAGACATCGCCGTCTTCACTGATATAGTTGATAGAGCCGCTCGTATGTGTGAACCATTCCTCATTGAGCCAGAACAGGCCGTCGGCGAAACCGTCAGTCGGTTTGTTGTCGGGGTCAACGCCTTTCACTCTTACTGTGTATTCAGACTTGATATCCGTTCCGGGGACAGACACTGTCATAGTCGTCTCTCCGGCACGATGTGCCACAAGGCCCTTGATGCTGGTATAGATGGTGACTACGGATTCATCGGCAAATGATACTTCGAAATTTGCAAAATCCGCATTCTCGGGTTCATACTGCGGGGTGATAAGCGTGCATCCCATATTCTCCATCTCGATGGTCTCGCCTACGGCAAATTCCTTGAGAGAGATTCCGATGACGGGATTGGCTACAAAAGTGCTTGTCTTGAGAGAAGCGTCGCTATACACGCGTCTCACTTCCTGCTTGCCCGCGCCCCAGTCTTTGCGGATGTTAAGATACGGAACAATCAGGGCTTCGGTCGGCTTGTTGGCTGTGACCCGCAACAGCATTGCGCCTTTCGCTGCATCAGCCACATAGACACTATAATCGGTAGACGAGGTCTCATTGTCCATCGCACGCACTTCGGCTGATATTTTTGCTCCAAAAAGGTATGCGCCTTCTCCGCAGAGATTTGCAATCATAGGCACCATACGCTGAACGCTGCTGCCATTCTTGTCGGTAGCGGTGTTGAGCTGCACCACGTCGAGAGTCCATATTCCCAATTCGTCAGCGGGACGAAGATAGAATGTGTAGTCTTTGGCGGCAGGTTCAGTTGTGTCGACAGTTACATATTCCAGTGAAATATTGTCGCCGGACGATACAGAGCTGTCAAAATTGGCTAATTCACCGTTGACAAATACTTTCCACTGTTTGTCGGCCGTGTTTACGTTCCAATGGTCATAATCCGAGCTGCCGACAGCCGTTTCAAATTCTCCACTGTATGATGCCACTCCGGATTCAAGAGTCAGGGAAGTTCCGTCAACAGACACAGCTGCGGAATTGTCTCCGTTGGTGTCGAATCCGAAAGCAGCGAAGTTGCCGTCGGCTCCCTTGAGCGCATAGAAACGGGTATCATTGGCCAAAGCCGAAACCATAATATCATAGACTGTTGCGTTTCCGCTGAAAAGGACTGCCTCTGTCAGGTTGTCAAGCGCTTTATCATCGCCCCATGCGAGAGTGAGTCCGGCGTAAGAATTGCCATTGCCGATTACGTTGCGGAACGTTTCGGGCACTTCGACTGTGTTTTCAGTGCCTGACAGCTTTGTATAGCTTATGCCGTCGACAACAAAATCGACTGCGCCATAAGCGTCGACAAAAGCAAACAAGCCTGTGATTACTGCAAGCGATTTTGCAATAATCCGAGTTGAATTCATGTTCATTTGCTATTGAGTTAAAATTGGTGTTTTGCAATACGTTTTGAAACCCTGCTGCATGTACGCTCGATATAGACACCTGCTGCAGGGGGTGCTGACAGACGGATGCCATCAAGGGAATAATATTCCGTCACAGAGTCGTCGTCATCTGAAATTTCCGGAACAGAAGTCGATATGTCGCCCACATAGACCGGAGTGCGCCATTCCGGATCTTCTGAGGTGAACGACCAATAAATCCATCCGTGCACGTCGCCATCCTTTAGATATACACTGCTCATGCCGAGAGCTGAATATCCGAGGTTGGCAAGGTCTCCTTCCGTGCCAGTCCAGTAGCTCCAATAACCGTCATACCATCCGCTGTTCCAAATGCCTGCGGATTCATCATTCATCTTCCACCAGTCATAATCATAGGCGGGATAGCCATATTCGTTATAATTGAGCGGATGCTGGATGACGTGTGTGGTCTTGGCTTCTTCGATTGCTTCCATCACAAAATCGATAGCGTCGGCTCCGGGAGCCGATGTCTGTTTCATAAATGTGTTGGGTTCAAAGAAGCCGAACGAGATTCTTGAGTCGGCGGCCGCTCCGTCTAAATCATAGTCCAGAGCATCCAGTAGTTCTTTGTTCCAGTCTGAATATCCCACACCGTCAAGGGTATAACCCATATCTCCTGTCATCTGAATCAGGATACGCAGCCTGTCCGAATTTTCGGCTATCGCGGAGATAAGCTCCACTCCGTTGGGCGTTTCGCCGTTTTCCCAGCGGTAGCCCCACACGAGAGTGCCGGGATTGGGCTTGCTGCCCGTGTCAAACTGGATTACCAAGGCTGCCCGATTGGGGCCAGTGCCGGTCCAGTTCCGGATTTTGTCGAAGTCTATCGGATGAGCCATTGCCGTCAGCGCCGACAATACGATAGCTAATGAGAGTAGTTCTTTTCTCATAATTGGTTTATTAAAATTATTAGTTAAACATGATTTTAAGAGATTGTTTAACAACAACGACCTCTAAGGATTGGGACGACCGGGAAGATCAATGTGAAGGTCTTGCGCCCGACTTAGCTCAGTGGAAGTTTCTCCAAGCCAACCGCAGTATTGGTTTATACCTGTATAGACCCTGATGAAATCAACGCCGGGCAAATCAACCGGGTTGCCGTCAGAATCCACCGCCCACGATATGTCGAATGAATTCAGGTCTTCGTATTCGTTAGGGTGATTGTCAACATATCCCCACGGAAAACTGTACAAGACAAAATAACTGCCGTTTCCACTTATATCCTCAGCATTGTTGGCGAGCAACGAGCCGGAAAAAGAAATTTCGTCACTATTTACCCACTTGGGGAAATACTCCTGATTGTGAAATATATTTTTTGCAATATACCCCTTCTGTCCTTCATTGTCGCTCCATTCGATATAATAAATATCATCCAGACTATTATCCTCGTCGGCCACAATTTCCCTATCCGGGTCGGGTCGTTGATATGTAATTGAATAGGTGTGACGTGTATCTTTGGAGTAATATTCACTTCCGGCAAGTTCATACCATTCATCATCGGGCAGACCGTTGCAGTTAGTATCGTAACTTACCATTACAATTCCCGGCTCAGCCGATCCTCCCCTTTCATCAGGATTGAGCAGCTCATAAAAGGCATTTCCCCATATCTGAAAGTCTTTCTCTCCATGCACATTTATCACCGTGTGGTCAAAACCAAACGTCACATATCCGCCATAACCTCCAAGAGAAATCATAATATCGTTAGTGCCAGATATGGATTCCTCTACTTTCTGAAGTATGGTCTCATAAGTGTCGCCTTCTTCATATCGGGGCATTTCGTTGATAAATTGACCGGGGGCCGGACAATACTCGTAAACTTTTGAGATGTAAGCACTATATTCTATTTCTTCGTGGAGAACATGAATATCAAATGAAAAATCGTAGGGGGTCTGAGGGTCAATGATTTTCAGTTCCACGTTATAATCTCCCTCTTCTCCGGAAAGAAAAATGTAATCTCTTTCTTCACTGACCAACACTCCATCCACATACCACTCATAGCGCTCGCCGGTAAGCGCAGGATGAAAATCAAGTTTCTGCATACGCGCTATATAATACACGTCATCAATACCGAGATTGACCATCGGAATTTCATCGGTACATCCGCAAAACAGTGACACAGAGACAAATGCTAAAACTATTTTCTTCATTTTGTAAGGAATGTTATATGAGCCGGAATATCCCCGGTGCGGACGCTCCATTTTTTATATCCGTCGGGACTAAAACAATAGAGGGTACCTGATGAAACATAATTTTTTGCATCAGTGACGAATATATCTCCAGATTCGGGATGGACGGCAATTCCGTATGGAATGGTTATTTCCTTTTCTGTGCCGTCTTTTATGAAATTATCGGATATTATTTCTTTGGTAAGCACGTTAATGACTCCATAGGATATGGTATTGGAGGCAGTGTAATTGTTCCATTCCGTGGCGTAGAAATACATCTTGTCCTCATAAAATGCCATATTGGAACAAGCCACCGGTATTGTATCAGTCACAATCATCTGATTGTAGCCCGGTTTTTTCTGCATAACATACAAGCGCGACGGACGATACTGGTAATCACCACGCGAAGTAACCCATAACTTGTTATATTTGTCCTTTTTAAGGCGATGAAGGTTTATACCAACCTGTATCTGTTGAACCTGCTTGAAATCAACCATTTGGATTACAGATACCGTGTTGTCATAGTTAGGGGCGCGGTAGCCTCCGGAATTTGCCACATACATGTAGTCATCGACAATTTCCATTTCTTCAGGCTGATAACCCACAGAAACTTTCCTCGTGACGGCAAGAGAAAGTGTATCGACCTCATATACTGCACCTTTGGGTGCGTTTGGGTCAATCAGCACAGGTCCGACATAGGAGCTGACATAAGCCTTTCCGCGATGAAACCTGACATAACGGCAATTGGGAATATCAATCTGGCCGAGTCTGACACCAGAACGGGAATCCAGAACTTCGACCTTGTGAGAGCAGTTGACCACAACGTATAGTTTCGAGCCATAGATGCCTATATCGTTGCCCACATCTCCAAGCTCTTTTATAACATTAGGGTTTCTCTCAGCATAAAAATTTCGGGAATAGAGACCTGTATAATAATCATAGAAGTCGAGAGTGCATTTGTTGGACCCCATATTTCCCTCATTGACAAGGTAGAAGCCACGGATGCCTGATCCGGGACGTTCATCGCCTATGACATCATACTCCGTTGGCACCACAAGTTCGTCTTCTCGACAACTTGTGATGACCGTCAGGAGTGGCAGAAAATATAAGAAAATTTGTTTGCTTGTCATATTTCAACTGTTATCGTAAACCTGTAATTACGTTTAGGCATCGGGTAGTTCAGAATTACGTCATAATCTTGGCTAAGAATATTATTGACTTCGATCAGTGCCCTTAGGCTGACTCTGCCAAGTTGAAAATCTTTACTAAGGGATAGGTCGGAGGTGTACCAAGGTTGCGTGTAATTATATCTGATATTCTCCTGTTGGTTATATCTCTCACCTACATATATCCAAGAGTAATTAAGGCCCCATCCCCGCCACTGTAGATTTACGACCGCTGCTCCCGAATGGCGGGGTATGTAGGGTATCTGGTCGCGATAATAATTGTCTGCGGGATTAGTTATGTCGATAGCTCTTTGGAAGGTATACTGTCCGCGCACGGTCATATACAAATCCTTATATGGATTGATGGTCAGGAGTCCGGTCAGATCCACACCATGTATGTCCACAAGACCAAGATTAAGCATTGTCCAACGGAACTGCTGTCCCTTGGGATATGCCACAATCTTGTCCTTGACCCGGTTATAATAAGCATCGACACTGACTCTTGCCGCAGATATAACCGATGTTGACTTATGGTCGTATAATAATCCTATGTTATACTGAGCGACACGCTCCGGGGAAAGTTTTGAATTTCCCATGTCGGCATAATACAGATCATTAAATGTCGGCATCCTGAATGATTTCTTGTAAAAGACTCGGATTGAGAAATCTTTGTTACGAAGTGGATATCCGTTCATGAAGATGGCCGGAGAAAACACATTTTTATCTGACGGAGCCTGCTGCCCTTTTATCCGGTCGTGAATAAATGTGCCTAAAGCACTTGCCTGAATTTTGAATCTGTCAAGGTCAAGGGCCGTGGCAGCGGATAAATATTGCGAAATACGGTCGGGCTTTACAAAGCCATAGACATCGGCTTCAAGAGTGTTCCACATGAAGTCATAACTTGCGGAGATACTCCAGAAATCGGTTATTTCATATTCATTAGCCGACGAAAAGTAAATCTCTTTTTGCTTGTAAAGGTTGTCAATCTTTACCTGCTTGTCTTCATTATTTACATAGTGAGTCCGGTAAAAGGCATATTTTATATTATTCAAGGTGGTGAATTTTCCGAAATACCCTGTATATCGACCTTGTGCAAACGAGTTGGTATCCCAGATTCTTTCTCCCCTTCGCCATACATTATTGACAATTGCTCCGGGGACTCCACGTTCGGAGTTATAATTGTAAACTTTGAAATTCCAAGTACCGTTATTGAGCGTGCCGCGAGTATTCAATTCAATTCGTGTGGCGTTTATGTCTCCGTTTTGTCTTACAGCGGTTGTATCATAAGCAAGTTCCCCGGCAGGATTAACACGTCGGTATCTGAATTTATATTTACCACTTGAATTTATCCACTCAGTACTCAGAGATGCAGAGACTCTATTGCTGAGCCTTAATTCTATCAGTGCTGAAGGATTAAGCAAATCGAATGACCCTGTTCTGATTGTAGCTCTTGCGTGATACGTTTCGCCTTCGTTGAAAACAGGGGTGCGAGTCCTCATATATATGGTGCCTGCGGATCCGAAATCTTTCGCAGGCTGTAAGATTTCGCTCTTTTGACCGTTGTAAAGCGACAGTGCCTCAATATTGTCAAGAGAAAACTGGCCAAGATCGATTTGTCCGTTCTGGGCATTTCCAAGTTCTACCCCGTCATATACCACACCGGTATGGTTTGTGCCCATAGAGCGAATATTGACGGTCTTGATACCGCCGACACCTCCATAATCTTTTACCTGCACGCCTGAAAAGTAACGCAGTGCATCGGCAACGCTGTTGCTGTTCAGTCTGCGCAGTTCCTCTCCCGACAAGACTTGTGCCGGAATTATGTCTTCATTTGGTTTTCGAGCTGTAACCACAACCTCTCTCAGTTGATGCGAAAGAGAGTCCGTGTGTTCCTCTGCCGAAACTTCTACTGGCATAATGAAATAAATCATCGCCAGAGAGAATAAAATATGTCTCATTCTTCTCATAAAGAAGGTTAATACTCAGAAAATAAATTCCCGTCTGTGCACTAACAGAATGTACACAGACGGGATTATGCATTAACTCCTCTAAACGAGTGTCGACGTAACTTTGAATTCGCTTAAGAAATCAACAACCTGCCCATAGTCCCGTAGGCACATTCATATTTACAGCAATGGCAGGTCTTCTGACTTATCCGGGTTTAATCGCGCCTTCCCAGTCCAACGGAGACCAGTGGCATATTGCGAAAAAACTTGTTCTATAACGAATTTTGCATCGGCAAAGAACGCGGAAATACAGCAGCGGGTACTGTCGAGGAATCACACCTCATTCCCTTTTGATGCCCTTCTCTCCTCCACTCTTGGACGGCAGAGCAACCATTTCAGCCGTAAAATTACAAAAAATAATCCTCACAGCCAAATAATTTTTTTAATCTGCGAATCGATGAAAAAAATCATCAAAAATCATCATACTTCTCAGGGACGCCCCATAGCCACTTGTGCCAACAGTATCATCTTGGACAATATAATCTCAAATATGGAGAAGCCGGGCATCGGAAAATGATTCCGATGCCCGGCTTCTTTATCAATGACAAGCTTTATATCGCTTTATATCCGGTCAACTATTGGTATCAAAATCAGCTTAGTAGTTCCACTGGCAAGCTACCATTCTCAACTCGGGGCAAGCAATGGTGCGGAAGTCGGTAATCATGTTGAAACGGCAGTTGATATAGGTAAGTGCCGAGTCAAATGATACATCAAGCATTGTCAGCTGGTTGTTGTTACAGATGAGTCGCTGGAGGAATGTCTGATTTGACATATTGAGCTGGGTGAGGTCATTGTAGGAGCAATCAACATACTGGAGGTTGGGGCAAGTCTCTACGCTGAGGGTGGTCAGGTCATTGTAAGAGCAAACGAGGTCAAGGAGGTTGTTGCAATTGCGGACACCGAGAGTGACCATGTTGTTGTCAGAGCAGATGAGAGTGCTCAAGGCAGGCAGTCCGGACACGAGGAACGAGGTGATTTCGTTGTCGTCAATATTGAGGTTCTGAAGGTTCTCGACCCCAAAGAGGTTAAGCGATGTCAGCTTGTTGTATCCGCAATAAAGATTCTTGAGCGCGGTACAGCCTGAGATGACCAGAGTTTCAAGATGGCAGCCTTGGCAGTTAAGAGTCTTCAGCTGTGTGGAGTTGGCCACGTTAAGTTCAACAAAGAGGTTGTTGGAAACATTGAGGTTGTTCAGCAACGGGGTGTTGTTAAGGGTCATCTCGGTCAGGCGGTTCTTGTAAACCGAAACTTTCTGTAACTGGGGGCAATTGGCAAAATCGACCTCTTTAAGAACGTTGCGGCCGGCATTAAGCTCGGTCAGAGCGGGACAGTCAGCAGTTGTGAGATTCTGGATTTTGTTGCGCGAAACATCAACCTTTGTCAACGCCTTGAATCCTGAAAGGTCAAGAGTGCCTGCGAGTTTCTTGTCTTTCCAGTCAATCTCAGTCACATGACCGTTTTCAATTTTCACGCCTTCAATGCTTCCGAAATTCTTAACGTCAGTGACTTTCAGAGCAGTGGCATTGGTTCCCTCTTGTGCGGGTTGCGACAGGAAAGCTGAAAGCTGTTTTGCTTCGTTCTTGTCAATCTTCTGTGCGAAAGCAGTCGTGCATCCTAGCATGAGAGCAATCATTAATAACGCTTTTTTCATAAAACAATAGTTGGTTTTGTTAATTTTATCTATCTAACAACACCGACTTGAAAAAAGTTTTATTAACGCTAATTTTTTTGAAATAAGGCTCTAAGAAACGTCAGAACGGAGCAACATCATCGGCCGCCGACGGCATAATATCAGCAGTTCCACCCGACAAAGGGTCGCCGGATGGGACGAATGCCGACGATGCACCCTCGATTTCGGCATTAAGTCGCGACCCCATCGTTCCGGATGACACCTCTCCTTCTCCGTCCCAATTTTCAAAACGGGCATACTTGGACTTGAACCTCATTTTCACATCATCGACACGGCCACTACGGTGCTTGGCGACAATAAACTCGGCCAAGCCGCGGATGTCGTTTCCCGCCGCATCGGTACCCGAGCGAAGGTAATATTCGGGACGGTGAATGAAACAGACAATGTCGGCATCCTGCTCGATGGCACCACTCTCGCGAAGGTCGCTCAGCTGCGGACGTTTCCCGTCCTTGCTGTCGGCACCGCGCGACTCGACGCTTCGGTTCAACTGTGACAGCGCGACAATCGGGATATTCAATTCTTTGGCAAGCTGTTTCAATGACCGAGAAATCATACTCACTTCCTGTTCACGCGATCCGAATTTCATACCCGACGCGTTCATCAGCTGCAAATAGTCAATAATAATAAATTTCACGTCATGCTCACGCACAAGACGGCGCGCCTTGGTGCGCAATTCGAATATCGACAGGGACGCGGTATCGTCTATGAACAGCGGGGCCCCGTACAGATGCTTGATTCGTGACATGAGCTGGTCCCATTCCATCGGCGACAGCTGGCCACTCTTGATTTTCTCGCCCTCGATCTCGCAGGTGTTTTGTATAAGGCGGTTGACAAGCTGGAGATTGGACATTTCGAGCGAAAAAATGGCGACGGGTATATTGTAGTTAACCGCCATGTTCTTGGCCATAGACAAAACGAAGGCGGTCTTGCCCATGGCGGGTCGCGCGGCGATAATTATCAAGTCGGATGCCTGCCACCCCGACGTGAGCTTGTCAAGCTCGTGGTATCCGGATTCGAGACCTGACAAGCCGGTCGCACGGTTGGCCGCGGTCTGAATCTGCTCGATTGCCGATCCGATGACCGGGTCTATCTGCGTAACGTCCTTCTTGACATTACGCTGAGAAATCTCAAACAGCTTTCCTTCGGCCTCTTGAAGGAGGTCATCGACATCATAGCTTTCATCAAACGCCTGTGTCTCTATGGCCGACGCGAATCTGATCAGCTCGCGGGCAAGATATTTCTGAGCGACGATGCGCGCGTGTGATTCCACATGGGCGCCCGAGGTCACGCGCGAGGTCAGTTCCGAGATAAACAGTGGGCCGCCAACTTCGTCAATCGTACCGTTCTGGCGCAATTGTTCGGTGACGGTAAGCATGTCGATAGGTTGCTGAGACGCGCCAAGCGCCTGTATGGCAGCATAAATTTTCTGATTGGAAGGCTCGTAGAACGATTCGGGTTTTAATATGTCACAGACTGCGGTGTACGCATCCCGTTCAAGCATGAGGGCCCCGAGCACTGCTTCTTCAAGGTCTTTGTCACGCGGAGGCTTTCGGCCGGCAAGGTCGTAGGCCGCCACATGCTCCGGGTTGTTTCGACGAAACCCGGAACGGTTGTTATTGTTTTCTGCTGCCATTTGATTCACTTTTATCTAACAAAGGTAGCATATAATGCCGGATTTATAATTCTATGCCCGGGGAGCCTACTGTTAAAAATATTTAATCGACTAATATATAAAAACCTGTCGCGCAGTAGCGCGGCAGGTTTTTATAACAACAAAAGGGCATCGGACATCAGTCCTCCTTTTCCGTAGTTCTGTTCTTGGTTTTTGACTTTGACTTTGTAGCCGATGAGTCAATGTCTTTTTCTTCTTTGAGGTCTATCTCGTTGCGGTCACTGTCAAACACCTTGTACTGGAGATAGGCGAGCGACTGGTCAGGAAGTATGCGGAATTTGAAACCGTACTCCATCTGCCAGCGACGGTAAAGCGATATGAATCCCTTCTTTAAAAACGCATCGACATAGGGGTGGACATACATTATAAAGCCGCGCGAATTAAGGTGATTGACAAGGTAGTCAATTTTCTCGTGGAGCGTGTCGGTAAACAGCAGTGACGGCTGCACCTCTCCCTTTCCGTAACACGACGGACAGGCTTCGGCCGTAACGATGTCAAGGGCGGGGCGCACTCGCTGACGGGTAATCTGCATAAGGCCGAATTTACTCAACGGCAAAATGTTGTGGCGGGCACGGTCGTTGGCCATCACCTCGCGCATGTGCTCGTAAAGTTTCTGTCTGTGTTCGGCCTTGTTCATGTCGATAAAATCGATAACAATAATGCCGCCCATATCGCGCAGCCGGAGCTGGCGTGCAATTTCATCGGCCGCGCGCATGTTGACTTCCAGCGCGTTGCTTTCCTGATCAGGAGCAGCCTTGGATCGGTTGCCTGAATTGACGTCGATAACGTGCAGGGCCTCGGTATGTTCAATGATTATATATGCCCCGCTCTTAAAAGAGACCGTTTTGCCAAACGATGATTTAATCTGTTTAGTAATGCTAAAGTGGTCGAAGATAGGCACATCGTCATTATAGAGTTTGACAATGTCCTTGCGCTCGGGAGCAATCAGATTGACATACTTTAAAATCTGGCTATGTATTTCAGGCTCGTTTACATGTATGCTTTCAAACGACGGGCTGAACACGTCGCGCAACATACCGACGATGCGGCTTTCTTCTTCAAATATCAAGGCCGGCGCAGTGGCTTTCTGGGCCTTGGCCACAGTCTGCTCCCAGCACTGAAGAAGGGTTTTCAATTCGTGATTCAACTCGGCGACGCGCTTACCTTCGGCCGAGGTGCGCACTATTATGCCGAAATTTTTGGGACGGATGCTTTCAATCAACTGACGCAGGCGTAGTTTTTCTTCTGTGGTCTTGATTTTCTGGGAGATAGAAATTTTATCACCAAATGGAATCAAAACCATGTAACGGCCGGTAAAAGTGATTTCGGTTGTCAGTCGGGGGCCTTTTGACGAAATAGGCTCTTTGACAATCTGCACCATCAACTCTTGTCCCGGCTGGAGAACATCAGTTATAGAACCATGCTTGTCAATATCGGGCAATCGCTTGATGCGCGACACTGAGGGTTCATGTTTTTTATCGTCGAGCGCGTTCTTGATGAAAGCCGAATAAGAAGAAAATTGCGAACCAAGATCCAAGTAGTGGAGGAAAGCGTCCTTTTCGTAGCCTACGTTCACGAAGGCGGCATTAAGACCCGGCATCAGCTTTTTCACCTTCGCCAGATAAATGTCGCCCACGGCGTAGGAAATGTTTCGCGATTCTTTCTGCAACGAGACGAGCCGCGAATCTTCCAGCAAGGCGATAGACACCTCGGAGGGTTGAACATCTACAATTAGTTCACTTTTCATCAGTGGAATGGTTGGTAATAAATTAAAACAAAGAACAAACTACGGGGACAGAGTAAATGAACCTCGTGTTTGTTCTTGTTTGCTTCGGTAAGAGGTCGACCAACGCCGGAGAGACTGCGAGGTTGCGGTCTTTATAAACGTCGATGACGGTCAACCTGCCGGATGTCTCTTACTTCTTCTTGTGACGATTTTTTCTGAGACGTTTTTTGCGCTTGTGTGTAGCCATCTTGTGGCCTTTTCTTTTCTTTCCGCTGGGCATAGTTTTTACGCTTTATAGGGTTAAAATATTGGGAATTATGCTTTTCAGCAATGATAGCTGACCGGATAACCGAGGAGACGACGGGGCCTCCGGGATTATTTCATGTCCTTTACCTCCTCCATGAACACTTTGGCCGGCTTGAAAGCGGGAATGCGGTGCTCAGGGATGATGATTGTAGTGTTCTTGGAGATGTTACGGGCAGTCTTCTCAGAGCGAACCTTGATGATGAAGCTGCCAAATCCGCGCAAATACACATTTTCGCCATGTGCGAGAGAATCTTTCACGATTTCCATGAACTTCTCGATGGTATCAAGAACGTTTGACTTGTCAATGCCTGTAGTTTTAGCAATTTCATTGACGATGTCGGCTTTAGTCATTGTAATCTAAGTTTTTATAATTGGTTAATATCTTGATGTCACATATTTTATCCGCTGCCGCGGTTTTTGCAAGTGCAAATATCGGAACTTTTTTTGAATTAACAGCAATGATTGGTGTTTTTTTTACAATAAATCTCACTTATGCACCACATTAGCTCCGGAACCGGACGTCAAAGCAGGCAAATGACGCTCGCGAGCGACCCGATTTCGACAAATCTCTCATGCATGACGGGGGTCGCGACTTTGCTGCGATTAAAATAAATCGCGCCCCATCCGGCAGCTATCGCCCCGGCAATGTCAGTGTCGGGATTGTCGCCGATCATGACGTGCGCCTCGGGATTGGGACATCCTGCCTTCCCCATTGCATAATCATATATGCGCCGGTCGGGTTTGTTGACACCGATGTCATCGCTGAGAACGACAAGGTCTATTTTGTCTGTCAGTCCGGCCGAAGCGATTTTAAGATGCTGCACCTGTGAGAATCCATTGGAAAGGACACCTATATTATATTCGCGGCCGCGCAGGTAGTCAAGCATCTCCCGGGCGCCACCGACGAGTGTCTTCTGCTCGGCAAGCCGAGCCAGATAAACCCGGTCCATTTCCCACGACAAACTGACGAGGTCATCATTCCCGCCCTGCCATGCATCGGCGATAACGGCCCTCATGCGTTCAATGCGGAGGAATTCTTTGGTTATCTCGGCGCGGTTATATCGGTCCCATAACGACTTGTTGTTTTTTTCATAAGCAGCAATCCAGTCATTACAACAGGAATAAAAACGGCCGAGGTTCATCTCGTCATACAGGAGTCTCAACGCGACGCGAGAATTGGCACGGAAATCTATCAGCGTGTCGTCGAGGTCAATCCACACCCATTTTACAGAATCTTGTCTCATGGAATAATCACGCATTTATTTTCCACCATTTATAGGACATCCCGGGGTCATCGGTCACATCTCCGCCCTCCCTGTTGCGCAAGAATTTCACAACACGCATGGTGACAGGCAGAATCAGAATCTCATATACTGTTTTCAGAACAGTCTGCGTAAGTATCAATGCCGCGATTTCGCTCCAAGCAAGAATCCCCCCAAAAGCTATCGGGAAAAATATCAGCGAATCTACCCCTTCGCCGAAGACAGTCGACAGTATTGCACGGAATGAAAAATTACGACCTCCCGAGGCTATCTTCATGCGGGACATCACATAGGCGTTGACCATAGACCCGCACAGAAAAGCTATAAAACTGGCGACAAAAATGCGGGGCACTGCGCCAAATATAACCTCCATGGATTCCTGATCCTCCCACGATTCTGCGCCGGGAAGCCATATCCCCACCTGAAGGAGCAACGAAACGAGAAGGTTCATCAGGAAACCGAGCCATATCACGAGGCGGGCCTTGGAGAACCCGTAAACTTCGACAATACAGTCATTTATTATGTAGGATATCGGAAAAACAATCACCCCGGCGGTAATGGTTAGGGGCCCGAGGTCGACAGTTTTTATTTCCATGAGGTTGCTGACAATAAGACACACACAGAATGTGACAGCAAGCACCATGAATGTCACAGACACATTGCTCTTACTCATCCCGGACCTCCAAAATCAGATTAACGAACTCACGGACACATCCTTCACCTCCACGGAGTGACATGTGCAGTATCCCGTCGATTTTCTTTACCTGAGGCATGGCGTCGGCAGGACACGCGGCCACACCGACGGCCGAAAGCAAGTCGGCACAGTTAACATCGTCGCCTATATAGGCGACATCGCCCGGCCCTATCCCGAGCTCGTTACAGATAGCCTTGGCTGCGGACAGTTTGCCTCCATAACGTTTACCCTGCACGAGATAATCCACTCCGAGTTTCGCGGCACGCCTGCTCACAATCTCGGTATCCTCACTGGTGATAATCCCCACTTTCACACCCTCGCGCTGCAAGAGCTGCAACCCCATGCCGTCGCGGGTGTTGAATTTTTTCATAACGTCTCCATCAGCAGTATAATACATTCCGCCGTCGGTCAACGTTCCATCAACGTCTGTCAGAAACAGCTTTACAGACGCCATGCGCAATTTCATATCTTCAGTAATATTCATATCTTCTATTTTTTCCGAACTACAAAATTAGCTATTTTCAGCGACATTAAGAGGTTGTCCCTTTGTCGACACGCCGATATTGCCATTTTGGCAGAGTTTTTAACGTTTCTTATAAAAATATGACAGATTTGACGCATGGCATCTCTTTTGCAGAATTGTTATACAGAAACAAATTAAAATATATCAATACTAAATTATAATAATATGCAAAAAGGAACAATCGGGGTTACAACCGAGAATATATTCCCCGTCATCAAGAAATTTTTGTACAGTGACCATGAAATCTTCCTGCGCGAGCTGGTTTCCAATGCCATCGATGCCACCCAGAAACTCAAAACGCTGTCGTCATTTGGTGACTTCAAAGGCGAGCTTGGCGAAATGCGCGTGGAGGTCAAAGTTGACAAAGAAGCCGGCACACTTACTGTCAGCGACACCGGCATAGGCATGACAGCCGAGGACATTGAAAAATACATCAACCAGATAGCGTTCTCGGGCGCGGAAGAGTTCCTCAACAAATACAAAGACACCGCCAACGGCATCATTGGCCACTTCGGTCTCGGATTCTACTCGGCATTTATGGTCGCCAAGAAAGTGGAAATCCGTTCATTGAGCTACAAGGACGGTGCTGAAGCCGTGAGATGGGAATGTGACGGCAGTCCTGAGTACTTGATGGAACCTGTCGAAAAGACGACACGCGGCACCGACATAATTCTTTACATCGATGATGACAACAAAGAATTCCTTGAACAGTCTCGCATCGACCTGCTGCTTAAAAAATATTGCCGTTTCCTTCCCGTGCCCGTCGTGTCAGGGAAAGTTCAGGAATGGAAAGACGGCAAATATGTCGACACCGACCGCGACAAGGTCATCAACGACACCGAACCCACTTGGACCAAGAAACCGAGCGAGCTGACCGACGAGGATTACCGCAGCTTCTACCGCGAGCTTTACCCCGGCCAAGAAGACCCGCTGTTCTGGATTCACCTTAACGTGGATTACCCCTTTACCCTTACCGGAGTTCTATTCTTCCCCAAAATCAAGAACAATTTCGAGATTCGCAAGGACCGCATTCAGCTTTATTGCAACCAAGTCTATGTTACCGACTCGGTTGAGGGTGTCGTGCCCGAGTTCATGATGCTGCTCCAAGGCGTAATCGACTCGCCCGACATCCCGCTGAACGTTTCGCGCTCCTACCTTCAGAGCGACACCGCCGTCAAGAAAATCTCAGGCTACATAACCAAGAAAGTGGCCTCGCGTCTTGACGAGCTGTTCAAAGCCGACCGAAAAGAGTTTGAAGAAAAATGGGACGACATCAAGATTTTCATCCAGTATGGCATGCTGACCGATGAAAAATTCTGTGACTCGGCCATGAAGTTTGTACTTCTCAAGGATACCGACAACAAGTACTACACCCTTGAAGAATACAGAACCCTCATCGAACCCACTCAAACCGACAAGGACGGGAACATCGTCTACCTCTACACTACCGATTCAACCGCTCAGTACAATTATATTCAGGCCGCGACCGAGAAGGGCTACAACGTCCTTGTCCTTGACGGACAGCTTGACAGCCATTTCATCGGACTTCTTGAAATGAAGCTTGAAAAGAGCCGTTTTGTGCGCGTTGACAGCGACGTTGTCGAAAACCTCGTCCCCAAGAGCGACAAGAAGGATTCAGGACTCAGCGGAGACCAGATTTCGATGCTGACAACCATTTTCCAAAGCCAGCTCCCCAAAGATGAACAAGCCAGTTTCCTGCTGTCATTTGAGTCTCTTGACCCGTCGGCCAACCCCATTCTCATCACTCAGGACGAGTACATGCGCCGCATGAAAGACATGGCATCCACTCAGCCCGGAATGAGTTTCTATGCCGAGTTGCCCGACAACTACAACCTCATCGTCAACACCTCCAACCCCGTAGTCGCGTCTATACTGGAGGAGGCCGAAAAAGCTCTTGGCGAAAAAATCGCCCCGCTTGCCTCTGCTGTCAAGGAGACAAACGAGCAGATTGAAAAACTTCGCTCGGCAACGCCCGACGGCAAGCTGAACGATGAGCAGAAAGCCGAAGAAAAAGCACTTCTTGACAAAGTAGAAACCAACCGCAAGGAACAAGAGGAACTGCTCGGTCATTATGCCGGGGAGCATCCCGTCATAAAGCAGGCCATCGACATCGCGCTGCTCGGCAACGGATTGCTCAAGGGCCGCGCTCTGAGCGATTTCATCCGCCGTTCTTTCGAAATGTTGAAGTAAAGCATATCCAAGCTACTGCGAGGCAGCACAACCCCTGTACAGCCTCTAAAGCCAAAACAGTCTGTCGCACCCAACACTTCGCGACAGACTGTTTTGATTTTATGTGTTTTCCACAGATGTGTTTTTCATTTTCTTATGTCGGATAAATATATTTTTCAGCTCAGCATTGCAGCCTGATTGTATCCTGTTTCACATAGGAACGGATTATGGCATAAACGACACCCTGAAACGGCGACAGAAGCTCTGAGGCATCACGACCGAGAATCAGCTCATGAGCCAATGCCGTCGTAATAACTTCCCGCTCTCCGGCAGGGAGTGAATTTATCGTATTGACAACTCGGGGAGAAATCACAAAATTCGTTTCCATAATCAAGACTGTTTTAAATTGAGGGTGAGACGTGTCGATTGTTTACGATGCAAATGTAGCATGTGACCCGTGCAACATTTATGGCACACCAAATTAAAATAATGTTAATTACATGCAAATTTTTATTTTTCGGCAATAAGTGTTAAATTTGTAACCATGATAACAGAAATAGAGAATTACAGCCTGAAAAAGCTCAACACATTCGGAATGGACGTGACATGTCGCCGCCTCATCGGCTACACGTCACCACAAGACATTCCGAAAATACTGCGCATGCTTAAACCCGGAGAAAAGTGGTTTCATCTCGGCGGCGGGAGCAACGTGCTCTTTACCGACAACTATGACGGGACAATCCTCCTTAACCTTGGACACAATTTCACTATATATGAATCCGGCAATTCGATTTATCCCCCCGGAACCGTCTTCGCTGATGCGGGTGCGGTTCTTGACGACGTGATAGCCGCCGCATGTGAAAAAGGTCTGTGGGGAATTGAAAACCTTTCAGGTATCCCCGGCACTATCGGAGGCGCCGCAGTGCAGAATGTCGGAGCCTACGGACAGGAGATAGGCAATTCCATCATTCAACTGCTGGTCTATGACACAGTCGAGTCATGCCAATGCATAATTATGGGCGAGGAATGTGACTACGGCTACCGCCATTCGATGTTCAAGGAGCCTGAAAACGAGGGCCGTTATATCATCCTCAGCGTCATGCTCGGGTTGTCAGCCGAACCCCGCCCGCTACTCGACTACGGCAATCTGCGGACGGTTGTCGGCAACACCTCTCCCCTCTCACCCACCGACATGCGCAATGCCGTCATCGAAACCCGGCGCGGCAAACTGCCCGACCCGGCAGAAACCGGCAGCGCGGGAAGTTTTTTCAAAAACCCCGTACTAAATGCCGATGAGTTTGACAGATTCACCAAGCGAGTGGGCAACAACGACTTCCCGCACTATGCGTTGGCCGACGGCACATTTAAAATCCCGGCGGCATGGCTGATTGAAAAGGCAGGATGGAAAGGCCATAACGACGGCAATGCGGCTGTCTGGCACAAACAACCCCTTGTACTCGTCAATTCCACCGGCCACGCCACACCGTCCGAGATTCTAACCCTCGAGCACAAAATCATCGATTCTGTAAAAGAGAAATTCGCTATCGAATTAATCCCGGAAGTCATCCACATATAGAACACGAACCAAATAGATCTTCAACCGACAATGAGTTCTTATATTATCGAAGGCGGACACCGCCTCAGCGGCGCTATCGAGCCGCAAGGGGCCAAGAATGAAGCGTTGCAGGTAATCAGCGCGTGCCTCTTGACCAGCGACCCCGTCATCATTGAAAATATTCCTGACATCCTTGATGTCGTGAACCTCATCGACCTATTAAGAGCAATGGGCGTGGATGTTGAGAAGATTTCGCCATCATCCTACCGCTTTGAGGCACGGAATCTCGACACCGGCTACATATCAAGCAAAGACTTTATCAAGAGATGCGCCGCGCTGCGCGGCTCAGTCCTTACCGTCGGGCCTCTTCTTGCCCGTCTTGGCCGAGCTTATTTTGCTAAGCCCGGTGGTGACAAAATAGGCCGCCGCAAAGTCGACACCCACATAACAGGACTCGCAAATCTCGGCGCATTGATTTGCTACGACCAAGAACGACTCGCCTACCAGCTCCGCGTCCCGGAAAACGGCTCGCTGAAAGGGTGCTATATGCTGCTTGACGAAGCCTCAGTCACAGGAACAGCCAACATAATAATGGCCGCCGCACTTGCCGAAGGAACCACCACGATTTATAATGCGGCATGCGAACCTTACGTCCAACAGTTGTGCAAAATGCTCACTCGGATGGGGGTCAAAATCGACGGTATCGGCTCAAACCTTCTCCGAATCACCGGGACTCGGAATATTTCGGGAACAACCCACGCAATCCTCCCCGACATGATTGAGGTAGGCAGTTTCATCGGGATGGCGGCACTGACACAAAGCGAACTGACAATCAAAAATGTATCTTGGGACAATCTCGGCATCATACCCCAAGCATTCACCCGCCTCGGAATCAACCTTGAAAGGCGCGGCGACGACATCTATATTCCGGCTCAGGATTGTTATGAAATCGAGACAGCGCTTGACGGCTCTATCCTGACCGTGGCCGACGCACCTTGGCCCGGACTGACCCCCGATTTGCTCAGTGTAATGCTCGTGGTCGCCACGCAATGCCGGGGCAGCGTGCTGATTCATCAGAAAATGTTTGAAAGCCGACTGTTTTTTGTGGACCGCCTCATCGACATGGGCGCACAGATTATGCTTTGTGACCCGCACCGCGCCGTTGTCATAGGACTTGACCACAAGTTCCCGCTACGGGCCAACAACATGTTGTCACCCGACATACGAGCCGGCATCGCGATGCTCATCGCAGCAATGTCGGCCAAAGGGACAAGCCGCATCGACAATATAAACCAGATTGACCGTGGGTATCAGAACATCGACTCGCGCCTTAATGCCATAGGCGCAAAAATACACCGCGAGGATTGAGAAGGAAAAGATGCGACCCATATCGGTCGCATCTTTTTTCAGACCGATATAATAATCAAGGTCGACGAAACGTTAAACAACTATAAATTGGAATAATTATCTATGGATATTAGCATATTCGGGCTTGGGTACGTCGGCTGTGTCGGTGCTGCATGTCTTGCCGGCCTTGGTCATAAAGTAACCGGCGTTGACATCTCACAATCCAAAGTCGACCTTATAAACTCAGGACGGCCCACGATTATCGAGAAAGACATTGAACAGTTGTGCTATGAGGGATACACGTCGGGACGGCTACGCGCCACTACCGATGTGAAAACTGCCGTAACAGCAAGCGACATATCATTTATCGCCGTCGGCACCCCCAGCACTCGCGAGGGGCACCTCAACATCAATTACATATATACTGTCGCACGACAGATCGGCGAAGCTCTCCGTGACAAAAACACATTCCATGTCATAGCTATCCGTAGTACCGTATTCCCCGGAACCAACCGCCGTGTCGGAGAAATAATAACCGAAGCCTCGGGTAAAACCCGCAACACAGATTTCGCAATAGTTTCCAATCCCGAATTCCTGCGTGAGGGGACATCGGTACACGACTTCCTGAACCCCCCGTTGACACTCGTGGGGTCTGACTCGGAACGTGCGACCGACATGTTCCGCGAACTATATAAGGATATTCCCGCCGATTTCATCGAGACCGACATCCGTGTCGCTGAAATCATGAAATATGTCAACAACACGTTCCATGCACTGAAAATCGTCTTTGGCAACGAAGTCGGCAACATCTGCAAGGCTCTTGACATTGACAGCCACAAGGTCATGGAGATTTTCTGCCGCGACCGGCAACTCAACATCTCCCCCTACTATTTCAAACCCGGGTTTGCCTACGGCGGCTCTTGCCTGCCCAAAGACACCAAGGCATTGCGCACCCTTGCACGCGACCACTATATAGATGTGCCGGTAATAGACCACATCGAAAAGTCCAACGAGCTGCAGAAAGCCAATGCCGTGAAACTCATCATGCAGCAGGGACGCCGCAATATCGGGATTCTCGGACTCAGTTTCAAGGCCGGAACCGACGACCTCAGATGCAGTCCCATTGTAGATGTCGTGGAAACCCTTCTCGGCAAAGGATTCAATATCAGCATCTACGACAAAAACGTCAAAGTCTCGGAACTCACCGGGACGAACCGAGAGTTTATCATGGCAAAGATTCCGCATCTCCAGCATTTTGTCAGCGACAATCTCGACAACGTGGCAGACGCGTCAGACGTACTGGTTGTGACCAATAACGAGACTGAATTCCGCGACATCTTGACACGTTACCCGGGCAAGATAATCGTCGACCTCGTGCGCGCTTGGAAGGATGTTGATTACAACGGCATCTACGAGGGCCTTTCATGGGGCAACATAAACACCAATTCAGGACAAGACACGGCTATCGACCGGGAAATTATAGGTTCAGAATACTAATGGCCCGACTGCGCTGGTACATAGACCGACTGAAAGCCATGAACTGCCCCGAGGTGGCGTGGCGCGTGAAACAGAAGATTGTTTCCCGGAAGGAACAATTTCGTTTCTCTCGTCATCAGGCCGTCTCGTCAAGACTATTTTGGGAAACCGGCTGTGATTCCCGATTTGACCATGCCCGGCTGGGACTCAATTTCGACAACGGCAACACGTCTCATAAAACCGACATCTGTCTGCTCGGAAATTATGACTATGCGGAATACATGTTGCGATGGCATGCCGGATTCAACACATCGGCCGAATGGCCGCTTATACCATCGGCGGCACTGAACTACAGGCAGAGAGATGACATTGGCGATGCCCGGCTCAACTGGGAGCTGAACCGCCAACATCAACTGGCTCTGCTGGCAAGGGAATATTACGTTTCACGCGACGGCTCCGCCCTCATGACTTTCCGAAAAATATTTGACGACTGGAATGAGAAAAACCCGTTCCTGCACGGTATTTCATGGACATCGACCATGGAAGTCGCCATTCGCGCCGTCAATCAGATGTTTGCCCTCGCCTTCATCCAAGCCGCCGATATTGAAGACCGGCAGTTATCAAAGAGACTGGAGACATCTGTGCTCAACTGCGTCAACTATGTCTGCCGTCATTACAGCCGGTATTCCTCGGCCAACAACCACCTGCTTGTGGAAATGGCGGCTGTCGGCATGGCCGGATATGCATTCGGCATACCACGGTGGAAAACCCTTGCGATTGAGACGCTGACAGGGCAGCTTCCCCGACAGACCTTCCCCGACGGCGTCAACAGGGAAGTATCGCTCCACTATCACTCGTTTGCGCTCGAAGCCTATCTGCTCATGGCGCATGTCATAAAGTCATCCGGTGAAAAACTACCCGCGTCATGGCCCCCCATGCTTGACCGCATGGCCCGCTTTCTCGCCTCATCGATGGTCTCTGACTCTTGTGCCATTGAATTTGGGGACAATGACGACGGTAAAATCCTCGACTTGGAAGGCGGCGACGCATTCTGTCATTATTCCTATGTGTTGCAGCTTGCTTCACTCGTTCTCGACAAGAAATACCATTCATTTGACATCGAAAGCGAAAATATCTCATGGCTGTTTTCCCGCAATGCCATCGACGCAATTAAATCGATGACACAAGTTGACACAACCCAAAGTGTCACTTTTCCCGATGGCGGGTACTCAATCCTCCGCAGTCGTGACAACAAGACAGTGGTCGCAATCGACCATGCTCCTTTAGGGTTCGGCTCGATAGCCGCCCACGGCCATGACGACGCGCTAAGCTTTCAGCTATACCATGAAGGCGTTCCGGTCTTTGGCGACCCCGGCACCGGCGTATATCACTGCGGCCTCCCGCTCCGCAACAAGCTGAGAGACTCACTCCACCACAACACGGTAACAATCAACGGTGTCGGCGGAGCCGAAATGCTCGGAGCGTTCCTTTGGGGCCGCCGACCTGACACCTCGCTGTATATAAGCGACCTGACCCGCGACCTTGACACTGTTATTGCTGATACAACGGGACTGTCAGGCATCCGGCACCGACGCAAATTCACATTTGACAAAGTGACACCCGCGCTCATAATCGATGACGAATTTGAGCATGAATGCGAGTGGATTGCGACATTTGTACTATCTCCCGAAATGAAAGATGTGACCGTCGAAAACGACAGAGCCGACATCAGTAATCTTTTCTCCCTCACCACTTCATCAGGCATTCTAACGGTTGAGAAAGACACATATTCTCCCCGTTACGGAATCCTGACTCAATGCCATATCCTGCGCATAAAAGGGCATGGCCGCGAAAACTCCATTATTATCGAACCAATAAAGCCATAGTTTTTATGGATAGACGAATACTCATAATTGTTGAAAATCTCCCCGTACCGTTTGACACCCGTGTTTGGCAGGAAGCATCCACTCTTGCCGCCAACGGTTACACCGTTTCGGTAATATGCCCGAAAGGGAAAGGCTATAATGACGACTACGAGTGTATTGACGGAGTGCATATATACCGCCATGACCTTCCCACCGAAGGGAATGGCGCTATCGGCTATGCCCGGGAATATTTTTCGGCCCTATGGAATGAGTATCGACTCGCCCGCAAGATTTACAAAAAACACGGCTTTCACGTCATTCATGGATGCAATCCGCCCGACGACATCTACATGGTGGCGCGCATGTTCCGGGGGAAAGGTGTGGATTACGTCTTTGACCATCACGACATCTGCCCTGAACTTTACGAAGCCAAGTTTGGAAAGAAATCGGGACTTTTCTACAAATCTCAATTATGGCTTGAACGCAACACATACCGCCATTGCACGTTTGCATTTGTCACCAACGAAAGTTACCGCCGCATCGCGATAGAGCGCGGCGGCATGAGCCCTGACAAGGTTCACGTCCTGCGCAGCGGCCCGCGTCTTGAGCGACTCGTAATCCGTCCTCCCAAACCCGAAATCAAGCGAGGACGACGTTTCATGATCGGTTATCTCGGAGTAATCGGACAGCAGGAAGGCATACAGTACATGCTTCAGGCAGCCAAGCACATCCGCGACAACATGGGTCGCGATGACATTTTCTGGGGAATAGTCGGCGGGGGTCCACACCTTGACGAACTTCGCCGGTTATGTACCTCAATGGGTCTCGATGACATCGTCGAGTTCACCGGTCGCGTTGACGACAACAAGATGCTCGACTATCTGAACACTGCCGACATCTGCGTAAACTCCGACGAATATAACGAGATGAACGACAAGTCGACAATGAACAAGGTGCTGGAATACATGGCACTCGGGAAACCCATTGTTCAGTTTGACCTCACCGAGGGACGCTACTCGGCTCAGGGAGCCTCGCTCTATGCCCGTCCCAACGACTCGGTGGATATGGCCGAAAAGATAGTGTCGCTCCTCGACGACCCCGCTCGCCGGGCCGAAATGTCGCGCATAGGCCGCGACCGCATCGTCAACGAGCTGTCGTGGGACCACACATCCCGCGCCCTCCTCGACTCCTACGACAAATATTTCACTGACAGAGGATTGTAGAAACCTTCTCCCATGGAGTCAAGGGTATACATTGAGAACCTTCCTCATTCCTCCGCAACAGGACTGAAGGTGTTCTATCCCATATTCCAGGTTCAGTTCTATCATGCACACCCCCTCCTCAGTTACAGCAACATCCCATGCCCATTCTTTCAGGCTTGTAAACTTCGCAGAATGCTTTTCGATTTCATGACGGATACTGTCCCAGTCAGCAATCTCGCCATCTTTAAACACATATCCGGTATCGGGATGTCTGTCTAACGTTTCCAAACCATGTTCCGAGTGGGCTAACGGAAACATTTTCCCGGTCATTTCGTCTATTCGTACAGAGATACCGCCTTTTGCGGAATTATCCACAAAACTGTTGTTCCGCCCCATCCTCAAAACGGCTACGGCAATATACGGTTTACCGTCGCGCCATTGCATAATTACCCTGAGGGTATTTATACACGACGGGTTGACCAAGCTTAAATCATGTCGCTGAACAAGTCTTTTCTGAATGACATAATCGGATGATCGTGGCAAAAATCCTACCAGTTCGTCAAACGTGCATTTTTTATCAGCGGTCTCCCACGCACCTGAGTCCAATTTTTTCGCAACGACAATCCCCGAACCGCCTTTGCCGTCTACAGGTTTAAGGAACACTTCCTCCCCCGGTTCAAATTCATTATCAACTGCGGAAATGCACGCGGTCATGTCGGCATTGCAGACTTTACCGTGACATATTACCCCGAGAACTTCAGGCGTAGGGACACCTAAACGCTTGAACTCCTTATAAAGACTAAGTTTATTGCCATAAAGTCTCAGCTGTTCCCCGCTGTAGGTATCTTTATAATATTTTGTATAAAAATGGATTTTGGGAATGTAGTCAAGCAGCTGTTCGCGTGACAATGGGATGTCAAACAACCTGTACCGATAGTACAAGTCCGGCGAAACGCCCCAGTACTTCCTAATGCTGTAAAGCTCCAAGCGGATTTCTCCTTTACTTTTTTTTGCCGCTTTTGCAGCCTTGCGTCCCAAGATATAGTCACTGTCGGTCAGACGGACTTTTAACGAAAAAATCCAATCAATACTTTTTATCCAGCGATATATTTTATTATGAGTAAAGCTCATCACTTCAAAATTTCGTTTATTAGATTCTCGGATACAACTTTTTTATAGTCAAAACATGCTGCCTTTATCTGACACTGACTGAAATGTTTATCCAACGAATCTCTGTGTATTAAAATATCCCGGAATATCCGTTCAAAATCCCCCTGATCGTTAGCCTTGCACAGAAAACCGGTTTCCGAATCAATCAGTTCGCCGTTAAAATTCCAATCGCTCGCAAGAACCGGGACTCCGGCAATATATGAGTCAACGATTACCCCCGGGAAACCTTCCCCTTCCCAGTAGGTCGGGAACAGCGTGAGGTGGTATCGGGCAAGAGTCTGATATCCGTCTGGCGCGAAAAAATCAAGCACGCCTTTGTACGAAACATTTTCAAACTTGGCAATTTCAGACAAGAATTCGTCTCGGTAATCAGTCGCAACCACCCCATAGAAATCAACGGTAAAGTTCAAACCCGAATCACGAAGGTTTCGACAGGTCTCAAGAATGATATTTACCCCTTTTGACGGCGTGATACGCGAAAAGAACACACAACGCAGCACATCATCGCTGCCTATATGTTTTTCAGAAATATCGGGTATTAGCGACACATCTTTGAAATTAGGCACCACTCTGATTCCATCGATTCCCAACTCATTTAATTCCGAGAGCATTTTTTTGCCTTCGACAAGAATTGCGGCAAATCTGTCAAAATCGTCTACATTGTATGGGCCCTTGGTTATACGTTTATACAGGTTGCCACCTATGACCCAGTACACATATTTGCGCCGGGGCCAAAGCCTTGAAATGATTTTAAAAAAAGGCCGAATGTTGGCAAAACATGTCGAAAATATAATCGGGACGTTAGGACTTGCCGCCACTTTAAAAGGCATCGACAAAATTTTGAATGGATTACGACGCGCCCCCGCTGTATCAACCGTGACAACATTCCAACCAAGGTTACGCAATTGCCTGACTATAAACTTGTTTTTAGTAAGTTCACCGCCGAATTCATTTTCGCGTCCCAATCCTCCTATAAATATGACCTTTTTCATTTTTACTGCCTGTTAAAGTTGCAATTATTTATGACGGTCAGTGTTTTTCCGTTAGGTTCAGAAACGAGCGAGTCGACATAGTTCAATGAAACAAACTCTGTTCCGCCCATGGCATGACCATAATGCTGTATCATGAAAGCTTCATCGACATCGGTGAAGTTTGCGCCTTTAATGACGTTAACCACCATGTAGCCCGGTTTGTGCTGGACATATTGGAGTCCGTCAACATGCATTACATGCTCGTCATGTATTTCAAATGCCGTGGCCGACGCCGTAGTCCCGTCATGGCGGTATATCAAGTTCTTTTCGCGTCTCCCCTCAATGGAGGATACTACCCTGCGACTGCGATTCCCGATTTCTATTCTGCGGTCAGTTACCGTTGCATAGTCCCCGGTGCGGTAACGGATCAGAGGCATCACACGGTTATAGAACGTTGTTCCGACAAGCTCGCCCGATTCACCTGCCTTTGCCGACAGACCGTCAGCGCCAACAATTTCGGTAAAGCCGTATGCGTCCTCGATGGCATGGGTATCGGAATCCACACGTTCAATAAATATCAGTTTCTCAGTGTGGCCATAGAACGACGAAATCTTCAATCCCATTTCATCCTCTATGAAACGTTTTTGCATGTCATTGACCCCCTCGCTTGTCAGCAACGCGAGTTTGAGAAACGAGACATCTATCCCATAATGCTTAAATTGTTTAAGCAATTGGAATGCAGTCGAGGTGTAGGCATAAAGTGTCGTGACGCCGTTGCGTTTCAACACGTCCCGCATTTTGCGCAAATACGATTCGTCGGTTCTGTATCCGTCAAAAATTATCTCGCGCGTAGCCGGATTGACTATGAAATCCTTGCCCTTGGGAAGTACTTTTCGCCGAATGGAAGCACGAATGCCATAATCCCATCCGGCCCTTTCCCACGCGCCGGTGACAAATGCCATTTCCGTTATGTAGCGATCGGACGGTATCAGCATGTGCAGCGGTTTCCCGGTTGTTCCGGCAGTACTCCTGACAACATGAGGGATTTTACATGCAAGCTCCGACACGAACTCTGACGCGTGTTTAGTTACTTCTTCCTTATCTATAAACCCGATTTTGTTTTCAAACTCGCTGACCGACCTTATGGACAATCCCTTGTAACGATCACGGTAATACGGAACATGCCTGATCGCATAATTGACCATATCGACCAATTTTTCCTCAGGGTCTATATTGGGTATTGATTTTTTAAAACGAATCATGGACGGCCCAAAAGACATCGGCCCGAGACGATTCATGTGCAAAAGGGGAAGCGTCAGCCAGTTAGGAGCGCCTGAAACCTTGTCTTTAAGAAAATCTGCTATACCCATCTCATTATTATATCGGAAAGGTCGCCCAGAATTCGTCAGGCAATACCTTAATTAATTTATGATACATACTTAACGTTAATTTACACCCTATATTGTACCAATGTCATACCATTGTTAAAAAACTTTTCATAATAGGGAGTTGTTTCCTCGTTTCGAGGATTATTTGTACCTTTGTAAGTTAATTCCAGCAGACATAAATGACAGAACAGAACATAATAGTAAAGGGAGCCAAGGTCAACAACCTGAAAGACGTGACGGTAGAGATTCCGCGCAACAAGCTCGTGGTCATTACCGGCTTGTCAGGCTCGGGCAAATCGTCTTTGGCCTTTGACACACTCTATGCCGAGGGGCAACGGCGATATGTCGAAAGCCTGAGCGCATACGCACGACAGTTTCTCGGCAAAATGCCCAAACCCGAGTGTGACATGATACTCGGCCTTCCTCCGGCCATCGCCATAGAGCAGAAAGTCAACACTCGCAATCCGCGAAGCACCGTCGGGACTTCAACCGAAATTTATGACTACCTCCGCCTGCTTTTCGGTCGCATCGGGAAGACTTTCTCGCCCGTCAGCGGCGAACAGGTGAAAAAGCACACCATCGAGGATGTGGTCAGAGCCGCTACCTCCTATCCCGAAGGCACCCGCATCGCCCTCGCCTCTCCCATCGTGATGCCCGAAAAACGCAAGTTCCGCTCACAGCTCGACGTATATCTCAAAGCCGGATACTCTCGTGTCATCCACAACAATGAATTTGTCGAAATAGAGGACCTCCTTGCCCTCGGTGATGCTCTGCCTGAGAGCGCCGACGGCTATGACCTGCTCGTTGACCGTCTTGCCGTGGCTCACGACGGGGATGAACTGAGCCGACTCGCCGACTCGGTTGAGACGGCATTCTTCGAAGGCCATAACGAATTGAAACTCATCGTGTGGGGCAAGGATGGAATTACAACGACAGTTTTCTCTAAACGATTCGAGGCCGACGGCATCACGTTTGACGAGCCGAGCGACATGATGTTCAACTTCAACAACCCGGTAGGGGCATGTGAGACTTGCGGCGGTTTCGGGAAAGTACTCGGCATTGACGAGCGGCTCGTTGTCCCCAACCCCACTCTCTCGGTCTACGATGATGCCGTTGTCGCATGGCGCGGTGACAAAATGAGCGAGTGGAAACGCGAGTTTGTCAGGCTTGCCTCCCGGTATGACTTCCCCATACACAAGCCATATCTCGACCTCTCCGATGCCGAGCGCGACCTGCTGTGGCACGGCCCCTCGGGCAACGGACACGATTTTCCTTCCATTGACAATTTTTTCAAAATGGTCGAGGAAAACCAATACAAGGTCCAGTACCGTGTCATGATGGCCCGCTACCGGGGCAAAACCCTCTGCCCCGTTTGCGGCGGCTCAAGGCTGAAACCGGCCGCCCGGTGGGTCAAAGTGGGAGGACGGTCAATCGGAGAACTCGTAAATATGCCGGTCGGCGACCTCCTTGACTTTTTCAATAATCTCACTCTTGACGAGAGGGACACAAAAATCGCATCGCGGCTTATGACTGAAATCCGCAACCGCATTTCGTATCTTGTCGAGGTCGGCCTTTCCTATCTGACTCTTGACCGGTTGTCATCAACCCTCTCGGGAGGCGAAAGTCAGCGCATCAACCTCGCCACATCTCTCGGCAGCAGCCTCGTCGGGTCTCTGTATATTCTCGACGAGCCGTCAATCGGATTGCATTCACGCGACACGGACCGCCTCATATCCGTATTGAAAAAACTGCGCGACCTCGGCAACACCGTGGTTGTCGTCGAACATGACGAAGAAATAATGAAGGCGGCCGACTATATTATAGACGTGGGTCCCGATGCCGGGCGCAACGGCGGCCAGATTGTATTCAGCGGGACACCTGACCATCTTCCCGATTCCGACGGATATACAGCCGGATATCTTACCGGCAAATTCTCAATTCCGGTCCCTGCGTCTCGCCGCCGCAGCCGCGACGCAATAGAAATCATCGGTGCCCGCGAGCATAACCTGAAAGATGTATCGGTCAAATTCCCGCTCGGAGTGATGACCGTCGTCACCGGTGTCAGCGGATCGGGCAAGTCGACCCTTGTGAGGGACATCCTTTACCGGGCCATGACACGTCATCTCGGTGAGGCCGGAGACGCCCCCGGCTCGTTCCGAGGTCTCCGCGGCGACCTGTCTCGAATAAAGGCTGTGGAATTTGTCGACCAAAACCCCATCGGGAAATCAACACGTTCCAATCCCGCCACATACTTGAAAGCCTACGATGAGATCCGTCGACTTTTTGCCGACCAGCAAGCATCGAAACAAATGGGTTTCACCGCCTCGACATTTTCATTCAACAGCGAAGGTGGCCGATGCGAGGAATGCAAGGGCGAAGGCACTATCACCATCGAGATGCAATTTATGGCCGACATCACCATACCCTGCGAAACATGCCACGGCAAACGCTTCAAGAAAGAAGTCCTCGAAGTGGAATATCGCGGCAAAAACATCTATGACATCCTCGAAATGACCATAAACCAAGCCATCGAATTTTTCTCGGCAGAAGGCAGCGGGTCAATCGAGCGCAAAATAGTCAGACGCTTAAAGCCCCTACAGGATGTCGGGCTCGGCTATCTCAAAATCGGACAAAACTCATCCTCTCTCTCAGGCGGGGAAAACCAGCGCGTAAAACTCGCATCGTTCTTTGCCAACGAGAACAGCGTACCGACAATGTTCATATTTGACGAACCTACCACCGGGTTGCACTTTCACGACATCGCGACCCTGCTGAAATCTTTTGACCGATTATTGTCTCTCGGCCACACCGTGGTAATCATCGAGCATAATATCGACGTTATAAAGACGGCAGACCACGTCATCGACATGGGACCTGAAGGAGGCGACGGAGGCGGACAGGTCATTGTCGAAGGAACCCCTGAAGAAGTGGCCGCATGCCCGGAATCCTATACAGGACGGTTTCTTAAAGATAAACTCTAACCGCCGTAATTTAACTTTAACAATCTAACAACCAATATATCAATGGCTAAAATCGGAGACATCGTGCGCTACCTCAACTCCATCGGAGGAGGACGCATCACAAGAATAGAGAATAATATCGCTTATGTCGAGGAAGAAGACGGATTTGAAACCCCTGTTCTTCTGCGCGAATGTGTCGTTGTGGCATCAGGCGACGCGGCAGCACCCCGCAAAGCCGCTCCGGCCCCTATGGGCACAGTCTCGCAGCCGGCTAAAAATACCACTACGCCAACTCCCGCCGCAGTCAGCGAAACCGACATGGAGGAAACTCCCGAAGGCGAAAAGCTAAATGTGGTACTTGCCTACGAACCGGCCGAGATAAAGCATCTCAACACTACGACCCACGACGTTTACCTCGTCAATGACTCCAACTATTATCTCTACTTCGCCTATATGACCCGGGCCGACGAGGCTACAGGATGGACCACACGCTATGCCGGCATCGTCGAGCCCAACATACAGGTGTGGCTTGAAGAAATAACCACCGCCGACCTCCCGTCAATGGACCGCATTGCCGTGCAGTATATCGCCTTCAAGCAGGGCCGAGAATTCAAACTGAAATCACCCGGAGCCATCGAGACAAAACTTGATACCTCAAAGTTTTTCAAACTGCATTGTTTCCACGACAACCCCTATTTTGAAAAGCCGGTAATCGCTGTCGACATTGTCAAGAACGACATTCCTCAGCGCGCCATGATTCTTGACTCGGGACGGCTTGAAGAAGGAATCCGCGTCAAGAAAGCAGCTGACCGTCCTGCACGCAAGCCGGTAAAAAAGCATAAAAGCGTCAACAACATAATCGAAGTCGACCTCCACATCGCCGAGCTTGTCGACTCGACACGGGGGCTGTCCAACGCCGACATGCTGAACATTCAGATTGACGAGTTCCGTCGCGTCATGGATGCCAACCTGAATAAAAAAGGTCAGAAAATAGTCTTTATTCATGGAAAGGGAGAAGGCATCCTGCGACAGGCCATCATGAAAGAGCTGAATCACCGCTACAAGGGTCATGCGGTTCAGGATGCGTCTTTTCGGGAATATGGTTTCGGAGCGACGCAGGTGACAATATAAACGCGGATATGATACTCTACTTTTCCGGCACAGGTAACTCACGACATGTAGCTGAAAAACTTGGCGCATTGCTTGGCGACAAAGCCGCACCGATGTTTCCCGACAAAAAACTGGCGATGCTTGCCGATGACGACCGACTGATCTGGGTGTTTCCTATCTACTCGTGGGGAGTACCCCCGGTTGTGCGTCGCGCAATCTCTACTCTGACCATTACCGGCCGCTCAACCATTGACTGCTACATGGTTGCAACATGCGGTGACGACATCGGACATGCCAACCGAATGTGGCGGCGCGATATTTCGCGACGTGGATGGACCCCTGTCGCGACCTATTCGATACAGATGCCCAACAACTATGTGTGCATGAAAGGCTTTGATGTCGATACTCCTGAAATAGCCGCAGCCAAAATCGCGGCATCCGGGCAACGCATTGCCACGATTGCCGACCGGATTAAGAGCCGCACTGAAACCGACGATGTCGTCACAGGGTCTTGGCCGTGGATTAAAACCAGCGTCATATATCCGTGGTTTGTCCGCAATGCCATGTCTCTGCGCAAATTCCGATGGACCAACGATTGTATTTCCTGTGGAAAGTGCGCCCACGTCTGCCCACTGCGCAACATAACCATGCAAGGTAAACATCCTTCGTGGGGAAACAACTGTGCTTTCTGCCTTGCATGTTATCACATCTGCCCGCGTCACGCTGTCGCCTACGGCAATGCAACTATTAACAAAGGTCAATATTTTTTTGACAAATGAATCCCGAAACAGAAAACACCCTTCAGATACTACGATCAGGCGAGTGGTGCCACTGCATTTCACCTGAAATATCCGCAATACTTTTAGATTGCGAAGAAAAATGTTTCCGACTCAACAACCTGCCGCCATCATCGGCTGACGAGCGTAGAACGATAATCAAACGCCTGCTTGGAAAAATTGGGAATCATTTTATTATCCACTCTCCGTTTCACTGTGATTTCGGGACAAACATCACAATCGGCGAGAACTTCATAGCCAATTTCAATCTGACCATTCTCGATGAAACTCGTGTCACGATAGGAGACAACGTGTTCATCGGGCCAAATGTCAGCATATACACCGTAACCCATGCCCTTGACATTTCACAGCGAAATGAGGGCCTGATGCAGGCTCGTCCCGTGACAATCGGCAACAATGTGTGGGTTTGTGGAAATTGTGTAATCTTGCCGGGAGTCTCCATAGGCGAAGGCTGCGTAATCGGAGCCGGAAGTGTTGTAACCCGCGACATTCCGCCCCACACCTTGGCCGTCGGGAACCCATGCCGTCCACTCCGCCCAATTACTGAAGCCGACAAGATAAGCGCCACCGGAATCCGCTGACACGGAACTGATTACACCCTGAGCGTTGCCAAGACCCTGACCGCGAAGCCTTCCGACGCAATATGTTCATGTATGTGACTACTCGATTGACGCAAACGGCAACGTGTTCCGCAACATCTGACCTTTTTCTCCCTCTCCTCTTTACGAGAGAGGATTAACAAATTTTTATACGCTTTAAGCGTTGAAAATTTTAATGTAAATGTAGATAAAATCTCAGGATTTTTATCTACATTTGCGGTATCATTACAACCATAAAGAATTACGAGCGAAATTCCTTATATTCAGGCTATCACGCGATGGTTGAGCGGTGAGTATAACTTCACTGTCTCGCCCCGCCCATTCTGTCGGCAATCTTTGGCCGGTCGATTGTATCCGTCTGAAAAAGCTATTAAAACTGTTCTTATGAAGAAGTATAATAAATCTGCCAATTCCGGGTCAGCACTTCGATATGGTATGTTCATTCCGTTGGCTTTAATGATAGCGTCGGCAATTACCTGTTGCCTGTCCTATTCAAATGCCAAACAAACAATCGCAGATGATCTTAATGATGCAATGTTTGCGTTGGCTAATGAGAATAGCGAACTATGGACACACCCCGACACTATCGCCGCTATACGCCACATGCACGAAACCACCCGTAAGCCTCTGATATATCAGGCATACGATGTCAAATTCAGAAACCCGTCGCTGAAAGATGAGGCTTACTTCACACTTGCATTGGTTGATACCAAGAATGTATCGCATAGAATCGGAGGGAATAAGATAGCATCTGATTCCATTATGCTTATGCCTGAATGCACTTCCGGCGGAGTTGCAATTATGGTTCAAGGTTTTGCCGACTGTTCCATGTCTTCAGTTTTCTTTGCATCGGATCAGACTTTACCGGGAATCCTTCTCATGCTTTCATTCATCTCAATGGCTGGCATGTTTGTCTGTAGAAGAAAGGAAATCGAAATCCCCGAGACAGGACTTATCGCCGTTTCCACATCTCCATCGCTTGATGGCATCAAACTCACCCCCATGCAGCGACAGCTTACCCGGATGCTTCTTGATGCACCCGGCATGAAGGTGGATAAAAGAAGCTTGTGCGAATCCCTATGGGGTAATAAGAGTAATGCCGATGAATCGCTTTACACCCTTGTCAAGCGCACAAAAAACGCACTTGCCAAGGCTAACATGGAGATCGTATGTAACAGAGGTGACTCATACGAGCTTCGGATAAATGGCTGATTTACAACTTTGTCAGAATTTGTCAGATAAAAGTCAGACAAATTTTTAAGCCTTGTCGACACTTTTTCACTTGCTTTGCAGAAAAATTTCGCAAGGCATGGAAACTAAAATTTTAATTACAGTTCTGACCGTCTTTCTCGCCATAGAAAGCGGTTTTGCTCAGAATCAGGAACCGACGGACAGCCTCACACACGAGCTGCAAGAGGTCATAGTTACCGCTAAACAACCGGCAACAAAATTAGTCGGGTCTACCCTCGTATCAACTATTCCCGGCACCAATCTTGCCGACCTTGGCACCGCTCTTGATGTGCTGGCTCAATTACCGATGATAAAGGTTCAGGACAACTCCGTCAATGTCATCGGCAAAAGCAATATTGAGATCTATATCGACGGCAGACCCATGCGCGACGAGTCGGAGTTGCAGCAACTTCTTTCTTCCAACATGAAGAAAGTTGAATTGCTCATGGCTCCCGGAGCGGCTTACGAAAGTACCACAGGAGCGGTTCTTAAAATCACCACACGCCGCAATTTTGTCCAAGGACTCTCTTTGACAGATCAGTTCCAACTTCAACGCCGCCGCAAATGGTCGGTCATGGATTATCTTGCATTGAGTTATCGCATTGGCAACTGGGAGTTTTTCGCAAACGGTTCGATAAACCGCAATAATTCTGTAAATAAAGGCACTACCATAAACACCCTTGACTATAAAGGGGAAGAAGCTGTCGTAGGCAGCAGCCAGCATAATTCTTTCCCGACGACTACAGGTGCTGTCAAAGGTGGATTTAATTATTCACGCGGTGCCCAATCGTTTGGCGCGTATTACCGTTACAATCCTGAACGTGGCGATTTTATCAACTCCGGCTCTGAATGGCTGGACTATAATCCGGCTATCGCCCATGACATTGACAAGAGAGTCCGGGCACACAGCCACCTCGCATCGCTATATTATGAAAACACCTTTGCTGAAAAGTATCTCCTTCATTTTGACGGCGATTTCCGTAGCTCCTGCGACGCGAATAATGTAGCAACAACTTACCCCTTGTCTACAACCCATGCAGTCAACTCGACCGACAAACGCACTTCAACGCTTTGGGCCGGTAAACTATATCTGAATTTCCCGCTTTGGAATGGAGAATTTACAGTCGGCACACAAGACAGTTATACTCATACTTCTCTTGACTACCGTATGCTGAACGCTGACATAAGCGAGTATATCCCATCTTCTTTAACCGACGCACGGCAGACTTCTGCCGCCCTATATGCGTCATGGTCGCGTATGTTCGGTAATTTTTCGCTTTCAGCCGGCGCGAGATACGAATATGTAGATTATGACTTCAAAGTTAATGGAGAACGTGATGACAACATCAGCCGCCGCGACCACACGGTTACACCCGACCTTTCACTCGGCTATTCGTTCAATGAAGAATCGCAGTTAAGCATCAGTTATAAAATGGCAACAGTCAAGCCTCCATACTCGCAACTGACAGGATCGCTCAACTATACAGGCATTCATGAAATAGAGGGCGGCAATCCCGGATTACACGATGAGAAAATGCACGACATCCAACTGTTCGGTATGTGGAAAGGTTTTATGCTTCAGGCTGATTACACTCGTGCGCTTGACACATACGCATTTGTCAAACAGGTTTATCCCGCCAATAATCTACAGTTGATTATGCACCCTGTAAATATCGATGTTTCGGCATTTTACCTCTACCTTGTATGGAGCCGGCCCATACGCCGGTGGACTCCAGACGTGACGGTCGGCATGTATCGGCAGTGGTTACAGCTTGACAATAACCGATACGATAAACCCATATACTCATACTATTTTGACAACACATTCTCATTGCCTCACGGATGGTCAGTAACCGCGAATATAAGCGGCAGTTCTCAAGGCGACATGCACACTAACCGTTTCCATGGCTCATGGTTTACTATGGACGCGTCAGTAGGCAAGACATTCCTGAATAAATCGCTTACAGTCAAACTGACCGCCACTGACATTTTCAATACTGCCAACAACGACTGGACGATGAACACTTATGGCGTTTTCGTAGATAAACGGCAGAGTTATGACCGCAGAGGCGTAACCCTGAACATAATCTACAATTTCCAACCCCGCAAAAGCAAATATAAAGGTTCGTCAGCAGCAGAAGCAGAAATGAAACGACTCTAAGAAAACAGCAATTCATACAACATCGGAACCTCGGCAGTGATGTCGGGGTTTCTGATGAAGTGGCGGCACCTCTGCCGCGCTCATTTTCTTGTCCTCGAAAAATTCGCCGACGACATCAACTTCCACGAATCGGAATATCCGAAATTCCATCTTCATTCTCGACGAGTTTTCAAACGACCTTATGCCGAGCACCGCACCATCGTATGTGTAAATCTTATCCTTATTACATCGTATGCCGGATTAGGAGACTTAGAGGGTGTTTCATAATGTTGCTGTTTTTCAAAGCACAAAGTTACGAAAATTCCTGACTTTTCGTGTCTTTCCGCCTCCTTATTAACAGCGGTAACTTCGTGGCAAAGTTAGTTTTCGCGAGGCGCATTTTTCCTGCGCTCGGCAATGCAAACGAGTTTCCATTCTCTCGCTTAACGGGAAAATTGCCATGCTTAAAACCACATATCAAATCTCACTGAAAGGCCATGTCGGGGGCATCGACTTCGGCCGTAGCGACGTTGATGCCGTGCTTGCCGAAAACGAGGGCAAGCAGGTAAACGTGCTTATCGACAGCCTCGGTGGCTCGCTACCGGCCTCTCCATCTCTGCCGCCTTCCGTAACCACGGCGAAGTGGCGGTGCATTTCGTCGGACTCAATGCCTCTGCCGCCACCATCGCTTCGCTTGGCGCAGTACACATCTCCATCGATGCCGGGGCCATGTATCTCGTTCACAAATTCTCGATGGCCCTGTTTTCTGCTTTGCAGAGCGCCTGCGGCGGTTACGAATGGGGCTCGTTCAACAGCGACCAGTTCGCCACTCGCTATCGCAGATTTCTGACATTTTTCAGCCTCATTTATTGCTGTTTTCGATTTTATAAGTAACTTTGTAAAATAAATGTGGTACAACCATGAAAAAAATCATGTTCATGCACACTTTGTGACACACATTTATAATCATATAGTAACTTGAATATTATTCTCTATATATGAGAAACCACTATTCTCTCACCCATTCACGAGGCTTGATTCCGAGTCTCGCATTTTTCGCATTTATCCTGTTGGACGCACTGTTGCCCCAATGTATCAGTGCTCAGAGCGACTCGATATTGCGAAAACACATCATCATTGCATTTGACAACGCTTTACCCGAAACTTATAAGAATTATCTTCTCAGCTCCGGACCGGCCATTGTCACCAACGCTGACCGCCTGTTGCGGAACAACAACGCCATGCCTCAAACCGGAGACTATGTCTCGGTAGTAAATTTTGCGATGGGGGCCGACAATGAATCTCTCAACGACTTTGCCAAGCCGTCAATCGATTCCGGCAACCGGAAAATAGCATGGAGAGAATTTAACGGATGGGATAATATTTTCAGTGACGACTGGGAGAACATCGTCTACAACCAAGGTATAAACCGAAGTCGCGGGAGCAAATATTCGTTACTTTCGGGAGCCAAAGCGTTTGCCGTCAGATCGTTGTTAGGTAAGAACATTGACTCTGACATCAATCACATATATGCCAACCGCACATATCTTTTACTCGTCTCCGATGACTTCCACAACGGCAATGACAACTTCATGAAAGAGTTTCAGGTGTTCAAAGGAATGGGGGCACGAGCCGATGAAAAAGAATTCCGTGGAGTTTGCAATGAGTTTGCCCGCAACTATATTGCCGAATTAATCGCTGAAACTCCCATCGCCACATCGGGACAACTCCCCTACCGTCTTATGTTATACGAGATCCGGCCCTCGGCAACCACGTCTCTCGCAGGAGTGGTGAACTATCCTGCCTCACTAAACTTGAAACGGGTGCCGGGCGGATACTTGATGGATTTTGATGCCGCAAGCGTGGACAATCTGTATGCGCTTTTAAAGTTGCAGGTGGATGTCGCCACTATAACCGGAGACACAATCACATGTGTTGCCGACGCAAAATCCCCCGGTGAAACGCTCCACATAAATCTCCAAGTCGACAAAGACGACCTCGACCCAGACAACGTGCCCGTGACAGTGCGCGGCTGGCTGTTGCAGAACGATTCGATATACAATGCCTACCTTTGGAATCCCTACGATGTATATGCCTCGCGCCTGACAACTCACGCGACGCTGCGCTGCAATGACAAAGGCAGTGTTTTCGGCATCGCCCTGCCCGACACGATGTGGTGGTTCTACCGCGACGACATCCGCATGGCTGCCTTTTTATGGGAAGTTATCTTTGTGATGCTGATTGTAATCGCCGTGGTGGCTGTAATAATCATTCTGAACAAGCGCAGCCTGAGATATACCCCGCTCAACAGCGAGTTTTCAATCAGGAAGGCAGGCCAAAAGAAATCTAACTAAAAGAAATAAATATCCTTTACAACATATCATATCAGATTATGAGTAACAGCAATATAGCAGTATCAACCACCATTGACCCGTCGCAGGGACAGGAGGTAAAAATCGACCTCACATCCTCACGTCGCGACCCGGTCAACATAGGCATGCAATGGCTGATACATGTAGAGCCGACACGCAGCATGTTCAACATCTTCGGGTCGCGGAAAAAGATTGAACGGGAGATATCGCTTACCCTTGAAAACCTTGTTGTCGCACCCGAACTGGTGGTTGACATCAACCGCATGTTGTCAGTCATGGTCAACGGACGCGAGACTGTAATGTCGACCGGGACAAACGTCCCCATACATATAAAAGAAGAGGATACCGCATTCCTCATCTTTTTCAAGACCGACGCGGTAACAGACTGCACCGAAATCCAGTCGGCATCCGCCAAGAAACACCCTATCACTTTCAATATCGTGCTGCGTGACGAGAAAGGGAGTCTGATATGCACCCAGACTGTCCTTGTCGAAATTTCGCTACGGCATCTCACATCGGTACCGTCAGTTTTAGTCAAGCTGAACCAATCAGAACTGATGTTCAGTGACAAGCCGGAAACCGTGCTGGTGGGAGAACTGGTAATCCGCAATGACAACGACCTTGCCTACCTGCCGTCAATAGACTGCGACTGCGAGATGATTGTCAAGAAAGATGGAGAAATCGTCTCTCCGGGACTTATCGGCATAGACCTCAACCTATGCGAGAGTTCCCTGCTTGCCAACCGCAGTGCCGACGGGACACGGTTCTCGATTCTCAACCTTGATTCAGCCGCGATGGGTCACTCGGGCAACAAATCGGTGTCGATCCCTATCCGCGCCCACGTTGCCCGCATCGGCAACCCGTGTGACGAGCCGACCGGCAAAGCGACCTACGAGTTCAACACGATATTGAAATACAGCAATTCCAACGAGCCGGAGATTGTAAAGCAGCTCAATGTGCCCGTCACCACGTTCTCGTTGCTGCGCAACTCCCAGCGTCCAAGCCTGAAAATCCTTGTCGAAGACCCGCAGACACGAAAGATCACCGACCTGACCGAGCAGCGTGACACCCGGCTTGAACGCGTCTACTTCCTCCCCGGCTCGGGATTGCAGGTCAACATTCCCGTTACGATTTCCAACCTTGCCACCGAAGGCCGCTCGGGCGCGGGTATCGTAATCCGCAATATCGAATATTCGATAGAGTATTCCCGAGGAACCGAAGCCAAATACACCACATCGCGCGATAATGCAGGCACAGCATTCGTGCTGGACGGACCGACAGAAATGATGCTCCCCAACCGGGGCGAATCGACCCGCACTGTCAATCTGATATTTTCCGGCGACCGAATCAGAGACCTGTATATCCCGGGGCGCGAAAAAAACTACAATGTGGATGTCAAACTGATTGTGTCGTTTGACTACTGCCTTGACGAGCAAGGACTTTGCGACATCAGGCCCAACTTCTTTGACGACAACAAGAGGACTCATAAAATCGCCATCACACTCCCGGTGTTCCAGCAACCCAATCCCGAGTGGCTTGCAATCGACTTCGGGACATCGGCCATCGTGTCACAGTATGGCAACACGATGCTTGACCTCCACAAGCAGAAAAATATCCTGTTCAGCGACCCTGACTTCGACACATACGAAGTCGGGACTCCGTTCCTGTCCTCCAATCTGATTTTCCGCGAAATAAAGAGCAACAACCTCTCCCATCTCGCTGTGGACAATGATGAAACGACCGAGGAGGCATTTAAATCACTCTCCCTGTGCCTCTCCCCTCATTCGGAACTTGAACGCGCCAACATCCGCAACGTCATCCCCTGCCTGAAACTTATCGTGGGATATGATTTGTTGCCCAATATTGAAAACTATACCAATTTCACCTACTCCTATAAAAACGCCGATGGTGAGATTCTTGAAAAGCAGAGTCTTGTCATGTCAGAAACTGACGAAGACGGGGTCTCAGTCGATATGTTCACCCCGCTTGCCCGCGTTGACAACATATTCGGCGAAGTTTACAAAGAACTATTCTCTTTCTTCATTTCCAAGTCGATAACAGGAGGGGCACGACGCATCAACCAGCTCGTACTGACTGTGCCTAATACCTATACCCCGCTTCACATGCAGCGCATACGCGAAATTGTGACGCAGAGCCTTCGCAACATCAACATCCGCACAATCCGATTTGTCAGCGAGAGTGACGCTGTCGCCTGTTACTATCAACACAACTGGCTTGCGCTCAACCGCCATCTCGGCCGCGAGAACAATATCGCGCTGAAACGTAAAGAGTATGTGCTTGTCTATGACATGGGTGCGGGAACACTCGATGTCACCCTCTTTGCCAAAGAGACAATCGGGACACGCACCTACATCCGCATTCTCGGCAAGATCGGTATAGCCAAGGCCGGCAACTATCTCGACGCGCTCATCGCCCAACTGCTTGCCAAATGGAAGCCGGAACTTGAGAATTTTGCCAATCCCGACAAAATTAACGATGCCGACCGCATCAAGGCTGCATTCAATCTGAAAGCAAAAATCAAAAACGTAATCAAACCCGCATTGAGCGAGAAATTTGCTCAGATACCGCTTGACAAAGACCTGTCACTAAAAATCACCAAGGACACTCTTCTTGACAAGAATGTCCACATTATAAACACGCCTGAATTCCAAAACTATCTCAAAGAGGTTACGGAAGATTTCCTTTCCAACTTCTTCGAGTTCTTCAGCAACCCCGACGAAGGGGATGTGAAGATTGACACTGTCCTGATGTCGGGACGAAGCGCAAAACTGAAAGCGATTCAGGAACGCCTTGATAAAGCGCTGAAAAAATGGGCCGCGCCCGACATGAAAATTATAGACCTCAGTACCTGTACCGACGAAGGGTCACGCTTTGACCGCGCCAAGACAGTCGTTGTCGAAGGAGCCATCAACTATGCGTCACTTTTCGGCAGCGACGATTCGAGCGTGGTTTTCAACAGTCCTAACATCGTGGCCGCCTACGGTGTCATCTATCGCGGCCTCCACGGCGAGACATGTTACCGCGAGCTGCTGAACCCGCGCCATGACCAGAATACCGGCGTAGTAAAGAAAGAGGGAATGAATATCTCCACCTATCGCAGCAAGGAGGTAACGCTCGACCTGTCATCGACATCGGAACTAATCCTTGTCCAGACTTTCTCGGCCAATACCGAAAAAGACTGGCAGGAGGGCAACCATGAATACATAACTCCGATGGTCGAAATCAATGCCACCGCGCTTAACAACCGCAAGGCTGTGCGCCTGCAACTGATGGTAGATGAAAACAACACAATGTCAATGCTCATCAACGGCATGCAACGCGCCGGAATCTCAACATCCAAAATCGACATTAACAGCAAGTCTAACCGGTTCAGTCTTTGGCCTGTGCTGAAAACTGCCCAACCTCAATAACCTCAAACTATGTCAACAAACGAAAATCCCAACATTGCCCCCGAAAACGGCATAAACACGACCGGCAATGAAGAAAACCTCCGGTCACAGGCCACAGACACCCGACACGAAGAAGACCCGCGCCATCCTTCGCGACTGTCATTTTTCGGCAGACTCGCATGTAAATTCGTTCCTTATAAAGAGGTATATGAAACCCTCTCTGAAATAAAAGAGCGAGTGATTGCTCAAGAAAACGCGATTGAGTCACTCTCAGCCGATAACACACGCGACACAGCCGAAATCTCCCGGCTCGCAACCGAACGCAACAAACTTGTAGAGCAACTCAACTCGGCCAATCAGACAAATCAAAGTTATCAGAATACTTTGAGCAGGATTTGCGCGGATTTAAATGCTCGAAGCTTAGACGATGCCATCAACATGGCAGCGAGCTATTCTAAAAATCTTGCCGAACTTGTCAAATTCAGGAAATCCTCCTACGAATCACTCACTCAGGCAGAATACCCGATTCTGAAAGAGAAATATGCCACGCTTAATGACGCATTACTGGCATTGGCACAGTTTGACCAAGAGGCATCGCGCCCGGTGCAGAAAGTGCGTTCATTTGATGAAATCATGCGCAATCCCAATGTCGAGGAACGTAGCATGATATGGGAATTTGTCAATAGAGAACTTGAACCGGGTCATTCCACCTCAAGCTCGCGACTCAACTCAATAATTGAGAAATCCAAGCAAGTCCCTGAACTCAAAACGAAACTCGAACAAGCTCAAAACCGATTGAACGATACCGAGGCCATCGCCGGTGAGGTCCTCGCCTCGACATGGTCGCCCGCCATAGCAAAAATCATCGGCGCAAAGCTGCTCAAAGGCATCAACAACTCGATTGAAGATGAATCGAAAAAGATTCCTGCCGATACCGACATTGACAACGCAATCTCCCTCATCGCCGAGTCTCTTTCCCGGCCTGTGGATACCGAAGATGCTGTCAGAACCGGCGAAAACAAGGTGCTGAAAGCAATTTCTGACACACTGGGAATTACCGTTGACTCTATCGACGCGGTTGCCGCCAAAATCGAGAACTGGCATGAATCACGAAACTCAAAAGAGATTTTTGCTCTTTTCACCGCCGCAACCACTACAGAACTCGCCTCGGCCGAATCTCTCGCCGCTGCCTGCAACGCGGCTCTCAGCCTTAAAGCCGATGTCGATTCCCTGCTTGAGAAATACGGGGCCGAAAGTGTCGGCGCCCTTCCTTCGGCTGCTGTCAGCGACAAATTTGCCAAAATCAAGGAAGAGTTCATTGCCGAGAACAGCGATGATGAGATTCGCGAGCTCGTAAAAGACGGCTCGTTCAACTCGCTGGTAAAACACCTTGTCTCCATCGTCGGTGCAGGCAAAAAGCAGATAACGGCCGAGCAGCAGCTCACTGCCGCCGCCCGACGGGAAACCGAATTGGCCAACCAAGCAGCCGCCGAAGCCAAAAACAACCTGAACACGCTGACCGAAGATGTCATTGCCGCAGCAGCAGCCACTGTTGCCGACCACAATGTAACTCTTGCATCCCGACAGCCGGTCGAGGCTGTCAAAGAGGCCGCATCAGCTCTTGAAAAAGTCATCGCGCAACGTGACAACGACATCGAAACCCTTAACGAGACCATAACAGAACGCGACAGCAGAATTCAGAAACTCGATTCCGACATCAAAGAAAAATCCGCCGTTATCGAGAACTTCTTTAACGCATATATCGCATTTGTAAAAGATATTTTCGCCGACATGGACAATGCCGTGCATACATCCTTCACCGGGTCAAACCGCGAAGGCGCGCTGCCCAAGGCCATCGACGAGAAAATAATAACCAACGACTTCTTGGGCCTCAACGAATTCAAGGAGACTCTTGACGACAGTCTCGCCAAGGCTGACCACAGCAGTCCCGAGGCTGTAGCGGAAGCTATCCGCGAATCATTTGTGGAATGCCTCAACATCCCGTCGGCGACATGGATTGACAACCTCGGCCGCTTCTTCTGCTACTCGCGCGTTCCCTTCATCGCCGAGCAGTTCAATGCCAAGAAACTCGACACGGCCCGTATCACCACAGCGTTCTCTCTGTTGCAGGCACTGCTCAACCGCGTGGGCATCAAGCTGCTCTACCCCGAGTTGTTCAGCGACATCTATGACCCCGAGGAATATGACCCCGAGGCAATCCGCAACATCGACGCCTACGTCAGCGACATCACCTCGCATGTGGATGACGACGAGACCGTCATTGACCTCTATACACTCGGCTACTCCCTCAACGGTAAAGTCGTTTCAAAACCAATCGTATCACGCATCAACAATTAAAAAATCTATATGAGCATTTTAAAACCAATAACAGTTATAGGTGCGATTGCCGTTGCCGGCGTATCGGCATCGCTTTTCATCGGGTGCGGCAGTACGCCCCATCCCACCGCTGATGAAATCAGCGATGCAATCTCGACCCTGCCGACCGGGGCGGTAATTACCAAGGCAAGCTATGCCGATCTCCGCGAAATGTATGCCGATTCCCATAAAACAGACGAAGAAGCTGACACTACCGGCTTTAACGCCTATCTGTGGAGCGAGCTGGAAAGTCTCGGCTACGACCCATCGACTATCACGGTCTCAATCCCTGTCGAGGCAACCGACGCGCCTGCCGTCAACCTCCCCGTCCAGATTGCTTTCTACCTTGACAACTCGTCAAGCATGAAGGGGTATCTCAATCCGGGCAGCGGAATGACCATTACGGGATTTGTAGATGTCATCAACGGCATCAAGTCATTTTATAACAACAACGAGGCCGACTCGGCATTCTACGTTTCGGCCAAAGGCCTCAAAGGCACTGACTTCAACACATTTGCCTCGACTCTGACATCAAAAAAAACCGGATACTCCGACGCGTTCCTGCTTGACGAATTTCTCGGCAAAATAGCGACCGACGCTGTCAACGATACCGCCCACAACCGCATCGCGTTTTTCATAACCGACGGTATCCCGAGCGGGACAAATGCCGAAATCGCCCGTGACCGCAATTTCAACAAAAACAACCGCACGACCCTCGAAAACCGCATCTCGTCGGCAGTCAACAAAGCATCAGAAAAAAATTACGGCGCATCGGTCTACCAGTTCAACGCCAACTTTGACGGCGACTATTACGATTTTGCCAATGGCCGGAAACGCATTTCCAAGGGCGTGCGCCCGTTCTACGTCGTAGTCCTCGGAGAGCAGAGCCTCGTCAAGAAATTTGCCGACAACGCCGACAGCAACAACATCCGCAACTTCTCCCCCCTCCATTCAGTCCACATGATTTCTCCCGCCGGAGAGCTTGCTCCCACTGTTTCGGATCTCGATACCGACGCATCGACTGCCGACCGTTTCGTCATCAAACCCGAGGAGGAGGCTAAGACCAAGGCCACAGTCAACATGCAGTTCCCCTTCGAGCAGTTCCCTGACTATATGCGTGACGAAGCAGCCTTGCGCAACGCTTTCCGAGTTAAGATGGACGGAGTCGATTTCCCGGCTGAACGACTGATTTTCCAAGGCAATTCGCTTGTGATTCCCGTCCCGATGGAAATCAACACTCAGAAAAAAGTCGATATCGACGTGCTCAACACCCTCCCCGGCTGGATTGCCGAAACGTCTACCGAGGATGACGCCGATATAATGTCGCAGCTTAATCGCACTTTCTTCCTCGATGTACTCGTCAACGGCCTCCGCGACGGTGTGTACCGCATCAACACCAACAACATTGCCCACCGTACTTTTACCCTCGACTGGGATTTTGCCGAATAAATTTAATCATTAACCTATAAAATTTCATCAACCATGAGCTTTCTCTATTTCTTAGTGACTTCAAGCAAAGCCTACGCTGACAAACTCGGCGTTTACAAAGAGTATTTCGTAAATAACGGCGGTTTCACATCGGCTTTCCTCATCGCTCTCGGCGTGGCATTTGCAGTAGCACTCATCTACTATGTCGCATGCCGCATGTCATTCTCATGGGCGCGTATGTCGACATGGGTCGTGACTCTTTTTGTCGCAGGAGCTATTTCATTTGGCGTTACAGGATTCGCCACCGGTATTTCGGCTAAAAAAGGCGCACTGCCCCAGACCGTAGAACGCATGTACAAGAAAAAAGTAAGTGTTCCCGGAGCCGACAAGACCGTCCTCGACAAGGCTAAACAGGACATCAAGCGCGAACAGAACAAGGGAATGTTTGGCTGCAACCCGGTCAACCGTCTCTGCTGGACCAACTTCGTGCTGACCATCATTTTCTTTTACCTTTTCTCGCTCCTTTTCAACGGATTCTCAGGTCACGGTGTCAACATTCCCCACCGTGGAGTTTTCCGATTCTAACCAATCCCACCACATTATCTTATAATGAGAACATTCGTATTTGCCATAGGTGGAACCGGGGCGCGTGTGCTCCGTTCTCTCACCATGCTCCTTGCAGCCGGTGTCAAAGGGACATCGACCAAGAACGAGATTATCCCCATCATTATCGACTATGACGTAGACAACGGTGACACCAACCGCACTCAGGACATTCTTGAATGCTATCAGCGCATTCACCGCGATGCCTACAAAGTTGAAGACGAGGTCGAAGGACGTTTCTTCTGCACACCGGTTAGAAAGCTGAAAGAAATAGTGAAAACGACCGAGGAATTCAACCCGAATTCCAAGTTTGAAGTCTATCTCGGTCAAGAAAACACAAATATCACTTTCGCCGACCACATCCGCATGTCGTCGCTCGGCGGTGCGCTCCAACCCACCAACGACTTGTTGAAGGCACTCTATGACAACAGTCCCGAGGATTCAAAGACTGCCGAGCTGAACCTCAATCTTGAAAAAGGATTCAAGGGGTGTCCCAACATCGGGTGTGTCGTTACCCGCGCACTTGAAAACAGCCTTGAAATCCAGCAGTTCCTCAACAATGTGACCCCGTTTGACCGCATATTCATTATCGGGTCGATTTTCGGCGGCACAGGTGCGTCGGGCATTCCCATGCTCCTCGACCTCATCCGCGAAAAAGAGGACCTGAACTCGGTTCCGGTCGGCATTCTTGCCGTCAGTCCCTATTTCAAGGTGAGCCGCGACGTAAAGAGTGCCATCGATTCCGACACTTTCTGCGCCAAGACCAAGGCAGCGCTCGATGCCTACGACCTCGGCAAGAGCGTCAATACCCTCGCCGATGCCGTCTACTATGTCGGCGACGAAAAGGTTGAGGAATCCTTCCCCAACCACGAGGGCAGCATGGAACAGAAAAACGAGGCCCACCTCGTCGAGATGGTAGGCGCGATGTGTGTCATCCATTTCATGAACGAGGACAAAAACGAGTTCCACATGGGTGAGCAGGATGCGGCCTTCTATGAATTAGGCATGACTTCGACCGACAGTCCGATAGGCTACCTGAGTTTCAAGAATGAGACCCGCTATCAGTTCATTGACCCGATGGTGCGTTTCGTCATGTTCAACAAATTCTGCCGTGACTACATGCTTGTCAAGGGAGAGGGCGAAAAGAACGACACATGGTTGCGCAACACCGGTCTCAGCGCCGACAACAAAGGCAAGAAGGAACTCGACACATTTATCGGCTATTTCAACGACTGGATCAAGGAGCTCGGCGGCACCAAGCGACCTGTCACACTGTTCCGCCCCGAAAGTCAGTATATCGATTTATATTACGACATCAAGACCGCCGAGAAAGGATTCTTCGGAAAACCGTCGGCACTCGTATCGTCCGAATCAATTCGCAAGGAACTCGCCGAGCAGTGGAAAAAAGAGACCGACAACGGCAAGAAAACGCCCTATAACGGACGCCCGTGGTTCTTCTTCTTCCAGTCAGCCGACCGCGTCATGAACGAGACCGTCAGCGGCCTGTTCAAAAACAAAGAAAACAGTCACCTTACCACAACCGATTAACCCCATCATGGCAGAAATATTAAGAGACCACGGGCGCAATATGGACATTCAGCATATCAAGCCCACTTCCAAGGTCACATCCAAAGATTATGCAGAAAAAGGCGATCCGCTGTCGTCAAGCAGCGATGTCGCCAACAAACCGGGTTCGTCCATTCCCAGCATCTTCGGACGAATGATATTTTTCCGCACCGCCCTTTTGAGCATCAAGGAGGACTCTGAAAACCATATCCGCTGGACCAAAGGGAATGCCGCGCCACCTTATCACCAGATTGTGTCGCAGTGGCTCGACGCAATGGAAATCGTATTCAACCAAAGCCATGCGCTCCGATTTGAATGCTGGAACCGAGACGAGCAGATCAAGCTGCTCAATGAGACCAACCATGCCGAGCTCGCCGACGCGTTGAACAAGCAGGCGGTAAAATTCCTCACAGGAGTCAACAACATATTCCTGATCTTTAAAGACGGGCAACTCATCGGCGGCACCTCGCCATTTACTTTCGTCTTTACATCGCCCAACTGGAACAGCGGCCGTCCCGTGAAGTCTCTGCTGGAACGAAAGACCGATTTCCGCCGTTTCATGTACCGCCTCTACTGCGTCTACAATGTCCTCAACCCGACAGTCGACGGGAAACACGGCCGCACCCCCAACAAAGCCCGCGAAACCGTGGCCGGTGTCCTCCAGTATCTCAAACTGTGTCTTGACAACGAGACACCGCAACTCAAGGCTGAATTTGCCGATCCGACAAGATACACTATCGCCGATTTAGACCGAGACTATGATATAATCTCTGTAAAACGTGATGCCGGTGCCTCTGAACGGTTGAAAGTCGCTCGTCTTGAATCAAAGAGCTACAACAAGGAAACCGAGCGCGACGAGGTCATTCAGACTATCGACATGTTCCTTCTTTCCCGCAATGCAAGTGCTTTGGAATCAGATTTCTTCATCGACTCGCCCTATCTTGAGAAAGAGGGTGTCTATGACGTGGCCAAAGCTCCGCTGGTACTGGCTGCCGGGTCGACCTACAGCTCCATGTTCCTCTATGACGATGTGAACTGGGAAGATCGCTTTACCGTCCCCCAGATCGAGAACGAGAAAGAAGATGACCGTCCTATCCCTCACTGCGATTCCTTTATCCACAACTGGCTCACGACCATCGACTTCCTTGACGATGCACTCATCACGCTCCCCTACGAGATGGACGACACCAAATTCAAGAATGTCATCAACATCAAGGGCCGCAGCTACCTGCTGCCGTTGAAAGCCAAGGCACTCGCCTATTTCCCGGTAGATTTCCTGACTGACCGCATGCTCAACATCTCGGTTGACCGCGACGAGACAGTCCTGACGGTCGAGCTGGCCGTCCCGGTGCGCAACGTTAACGGCTCACGCCGCAACACCGTCATCCTGCACAAGAGCTACAACCTCGACGCTGATGTCGTATATCCGAGCGACCGCAACATGGAAGAATCGCTATCGGTGGGTATCGCGCCGTTTATACGCATCGAGAATCCCGAATATAGCGACGAAAACCGTTATACCGTGCAGTTGCAATACGGCACTGTCGGTTACAAGGACATCAGCTTGAACTTCCTGAGTTCCGGTTCTAAATCACCCATAGCCCTAACCGAAGTATCGACCCGCGGCACATCGCCCACGTCGGTTTATTACAAGTTTGCAGGACTCGTTGACGCAATTTCACTGTCGTGCAAGGATGGTAACGACTCGGCCCACCCCGACGTGTCAGGCTTGATAATCCCCAAGATGCCGGCATTTGTCAACGGTGCGCGCAAATTTTTCTACAGCGTCGATTTCGGCACCACCAACACCCACATTGCGTTTATCTCCGACGAAGACAACGCTACCGCGGCAAGTTTCTCGGAAAAAGAAATCGCCATGCAGGCCGTGTATCTTGCCAAGAAACCCGACATGAGGGCATTTATCGCTCAGGACCGTCACGAGAAAATCATCGACGCGATGAGCAAGATTTACGGAGAGGAAGGCCGCAGCCTTGCCATCGCGCAGGGCCAGCAGTTCTTCCCCAATTTCGCAGGCACCGATTACTCCTTCCCCATCCGCACAGCGGTTTATGAGGAGCAACAGATTTCCGACAATCTTTTCGGCAAAATGTCAATCGGATTCCGCTACCACAAAGAGCTGTTCCGCGACTCCCACTATCGCACCTCGATAAAATGGGACCTCAGCGCCGGACGCACTCAGGAAGCCAAGGACCGTGCCAAAATGTTCTTTGAAGAACTGTTGTTGATGATTCGCACCCACTGGCTTTCACAACCCGGCTCCAATCTCAGCGAGACACCGGTCATCATGCTCACCTACCCTCTCGCAATGGCCAACTCCTCAGTTCTCAACGAGCAATGGAACTCGGCCTACAAACGCGCTTTCGGCGCATCGACCGCAGCCAAGTTCATGAGTATGCCCGAATCCCTCGCTCCCGCCCAGCAACTCATAAACCGCGGTGCTGAAACCGTCGACGGCATACTGAATGTCGACATAGGCGGCGGCACCACCGACATCCAGTATTATCGTGCGACCTCCGGACGTCCCATCGCTCGGTACAACTCGGTTCTTTTTGCCGGTGACGACCTGTGGGGAACAGGATACGAGAATGTCCATGACGGCAACCGTGCAGTACCCGATAACATTTTCACGCGCTTTGCCCGCACTGAGCTTGGCAGCAGCCGCCTCAAAATAGGATATGAAAATGTTGAACTCTCAAGGATTCGCCACACCGGCAAGGAATTTGTCAACATGCTACTGCGAGACCAGCAGCGACAGTTCCTGAACTGCATCACCGAATCAGACAACGGGAACAATCTTCCCCGAAAGGTTGTGATGCTCCACTATGCCGCATTGATATACCATATTGCCAACTGGATTAAAGCCGACCCGAAAATGGCCGAGAAATTCCCCTCGGTAATCAACTTCACCGGTTTCGGATCGAAATATATCGAGGCTATCTTCGGGCCCGACCCGTCTTGTGACAAACTGACACTTTACACCGCTGAATTGCTGAATGCTTTCGGTATCGAAAACATTCCGGCAGGGTTCTCCGTAAACTTTGCCGAAAACCCCAAGGCTGTAACGGCCGAGGGCGCAGCTATTTTTGCCCGTCAGGGAGGCGCGACAATCCGTTCTGTCGACGTGCGCCACTACGGATATGCCGATTCTGACTCCATGAGCGTCCTGCGTTTCAAAGACATTGATACCGTCACCCCCGGAGTCAGGAAATTCTTCGAGGATTTTGTCAAGGCTTTCAACAGTGTCGAACACGCGGGTCTGAACATCCCGTCGCTGACACCGGCCGAGCTTGAAAAACTCTGTGACCGAGCCGTCACCAGCTTTGACCAAGTGAAGAACTACAAGGCCGCATCCAACGATCCCGGAGGCGAGTCACAGATTACTGACTCGCTGTTCTTCTGGATGCTCAAAGGCTCCCTGTTCCGTCTTGATGAATAAACAGCACCTTAACCTTTTCCTCGTGACGGTCCATCCAAACCGTCACGAGGAAAATTATCCCGATGAATGACACATGATAAAGTTACCCGAATTTGTAACACAGTATTTCGATGAAAAAATCGCAGGCGTGACAGCCGAAATCAACGCATTGAAAACCATATTGGAGGAACAGCGCAAACTGTCAGACGAATTCCGTGCTCTGAATTCGCGCCTCGACGTTATCGAAAAGTCAATTGACGGTCTTCAGTCACGCATCACGCAACTTGCTGAAAAACCGGCATTGCCTAACCCGGTCATTGCCGGAATCGCCGAGCGCGTGACCCACACAGTCAACAGCACAAGGCAGCAGCCTCAGATGTCAGTTCGCCCCGGAGCCGCCCCCTCGGCACCGACGGTTGAAATAGCCGATGTCACCGCCACATTCTATGCCCGCGGAACATCTGACGGCGTCCTTACCCCTGTACCCGATTCATATGCTGCCGATGTCCCGTTTGTAATCACGGCTACGGGCGACAAAGCGACCGTCAAGTTCAACGACCGCTGCGCAGCCCGGCTTCTACAGTCGGCCGAGGCAAAGCTCCTCCCCTATTTCGACTATGAAATCGCCCCCGGGACAGGAGTCCCGTCGGCCGTACACGGCTTAAATTCTGTGACGGCGACTCGTCAGGGTGACAAATGGGTGTTGAACGAGAGAATCAAAATCACCATCAGCTAATCTTGCTCATTAAAAGAGACTCTAAAATGAATAATTATCCCCCTGTGCTGCGCCCCGCGATGGAAATCATCGAGGCGCAGGCCAAAACGATAGAACAGCTTAACGCGACAATTGCATCACTTGTAGAGCGCGTCAACCGGTTGTCAAGCGACATGGGCTATCCCGAGCTCGGCGTTGCCGTCCCACAACAGGCCCAACAGGTCCAACAGGCATCCGCAACACCGCAGCCAAGTGCGGCCTCCGCAGCCGCGCCCACCCCTGAAGACACTGTACCCACCACATCGGCCGACACAATCCGCATCTACTGTCCCGTACCCGACATTGCCGGTGACGGACAGGCTTTCTACTGCGACATGCTGACTCCGCTTAAAACCTATTTCTCTCTCGACATTGACAAGAATGCCAGAACAGGGACATTTTTCGTCACCCCCGACAAGGATATACGTCAGATGGGATTTGAGCGCGACCTCATGCCGGTAACCGACTGCGAGGAATGGCCTGCCGACGCAATTGACAAAACCATCGTCAACATTGCCCCGGGAACAATAAAATATGATGCCTCCGATGACATGTGGATGGTAACCGGGAAAGCCGTTATAAAATTTGAATAAAAAAATATCGCATATAATATATGAATAAGACTGCCCTCTTATCAATCTGCACAGCCGCCATGCTTACCGCCGGATGCTCAGGCAACAGAATAGAGGATGAAATTGACACCGTGGAAAGCGTCAGTGACGGAGGCACTGTCGTCCTCAACAGCGGCCTGACCGTACACTTGCTCGGAGTTTCGCCACAGAGTGCGTTTGCCGAGGAATATCTGCGGGCCAATATCGTAGGTCGCGAGGTCGCCCTTGTCCCTGACAGCGAAGGAGACCAGACATTTGCGTCCTATGACGACGAAGTGTGGGCCTATGTGACAATGTATGACACAGGAGAGGCATTGAACCGCAAACTTCTCACTCTTGCCGGCCCAAAGTCCTACTATACCGGCGAGCTCAGCGACAGCCTTGAAGCCTACAATGCCATTTTTGCAGCAGGGCCTCAGCGACGACTGACCGACAATGAGCTGTCGGCCAAACTGAAATCGGCATCCATGCTTGTCTATGGTTCAACCAAAGAGGGAGGGTTCATCGGCACGGCGTTCTTTATCAATGACAACGGACTTGCCATAACCAACAACCATGTGCTGAATCACGGCGCAAACTACCGTTTCTACCTTTCCGACTCGCAGGGCAACATTGACTTTGAAAACGGCTATACGCTCAACCGCATCGTCGCCACATCAGACTACCGCACAGGCCCTGACTACACCATCTTCTATGTCAACATGGATGATGACAGCAAAAAACGGATGTCATGGCTGACAGTTTCGCGGCAGCCTGTCGCCGGTGGCGACAAAATCGCTACTGTCGGCAATCCCGCGCCCGGAGAACTGCTGCCGATGTCCTACGCATCAGGCACAATCTCGGCCGTGCGCGCCGAGGAGAAGAAACTCCAGATTAACGCCCCGATAACCCACGGGTTCAGCGGCGGCGCGCTTGTTAACGAATATGGCGAGGTTGTGGGCATTTCCAGCAGCGGATATGACAACAATAATGCCAACTTGAACTTTGCGGTAGACATCAACGTGGTGCGTGACCGCCTTGACCAACTGAATCTCCCCTATGCAGGTAAGTAGCGCGTTTCGCGAGCATGTTCTCGCCACGGCCCTGAAAGGATTCCGCCATGACATGTCGACAGGCTTGCTTGTCCATGACATGCGCCTGTCAGCCTCGGAAATCAACCGTCTTGTCGAGACGGCCATTAATGTCTACGGCATCTCTGTGCCGAGCGAGGCGCGTCTCGCCATCAACGGGATTCTGGCCGAGCGTGACCCGTTCAGTGGCGCACCCGAATCGGCGACATCATTGAGACTCGACAATATCCCGTCGGGCGACATCGTGACTCTCACCCATAACGACGGGGCCGAGATAAGCCTCATAGCTATCGGCGATATGGAATTCCGTGTCCTTGCCGACAGTTCCCGAGTGCTGATTACCGGAGACTCGCTGTATCCTCTCGCACTCCGGGCGGCAATCAACGCTCCGTTATATTTCGAGATTACGCGAGGGCATCAGCGTTTCCCTGACAACAGGCTGTATTACGCAGTGAATCCGGTCACGGCAATATCGGTAACGCGCAACAACATCTCGGCCATGCGCGACTATATGGCCGATGTGCCGACCGAGGATGACGGCGAGATATACGGTTCTTTCAAAAAGGCCCGCGCGTTCAACGCCGATTTTACCGGGCGCACTTTTAACTCGTCGGCTCTTGTGGACGAATCGTGTGACTCGGCGATTTTTGAAATTGACCTCGAACAGATGTCGCTCTATCTCAACACCGCCTTTGTGCTTGCCGACGAGTCGCGCCACGACGCGGTGATTGCAGAAATAGCCCGTGTGTGTGACACCGACGGCAGTCAGCTTGACAACGTTTACCGCATCGTGTGCACGTCGCCCGGGATTGTCGAGCTTGCCCCGTCGGGAGGTTCAACGGGCACTTACGATATAAACATTGTCCAACCGCCAACAGTAACCCAGCGATGAAACTACTCCGATGCTACCGTTGCGGCTTTCCCCTGCTGCTCGACTCTCAGACCGGCGAGCGGCTGAACGCCCGTGTCAACTGCGCGAAATGCGGCAACACTGACTATGTTCACGCCTACATCAGCGGGGGCAGCCGTCAATCAGACTCCCGCACGGCCCTGCCTCTTGACTCCCGGTTTTTCAACGTAATCAACGACCTCGGGCAATACAGCGCCGGTATCGATGTCGACAATGCAATCCGCGACTTGGCCTCCCGATACAGGATGTCGCCGCTGACCATTGTTGCGATTGCCAACGCATTTATCGGCAATGACGCTGCTCAGTCCCGTTTCAACCCGTTGTGCTTTGTCGAAATCGTCCCTGACAATGTCTCAGCCGCAGGTCTCATGACCGAGATACGCGAGAGTATCGTCAGGCTTGCCCATACCCCGCAACCGGCAAAACAAACCGCAGTACAGCCGTCGGCAGTAGGGTCAGGCGGATGGAAAGAACTTTATGACGAGCGCAACCGCGAACTGACCGAGCTGCGGCAGGAATATGACTCACTGCTTGAACAGGCGCGCAATCTCGCCGCCGAAAAACGCAATCTTGAAGAAATTTTAAACAACCGTTAAGTATGATAGGATCAATTGTAACCATAATTCTCGGAATCGTCATCTGGAAACTCGTTCCCGGATGGATTGAAGGCGGGAGCGCGAGCATCCGCAGCACAATCCGCCTCGTGTGCAGCATAATCGGAATAATCATCACCCTCGTCGGGGCCTATGACCTCGTGATGTCGCTTATTCATTGATGTTTCATTTAAAAATCGTATCTTTGCACCATCATTAACCCTAACTCAGCAAAAATGACTGTTGTAGATCGATTCCTCCAATATGTCAAGTTTGACACTCAGAGTGACGAACTGACCAACATGACACCCTCGACCCCGGGACAGATGATTTTCGCCCGTCATCTTGAAAAAGAGTTGCGCGACATGGGACTTTCCGACATCACCCTTGATGACAACGGCTATCTCATGGCAACCCTCAAAAGCAATGTGACAGACCGGAATGTTCCCACAGTGGGATTCATTGCTCATCTCGACACATCGCCTGACATGAGCGGGCACAATGTATCACCCCGCATCGTTGAATACTATGACGGCGGCGACATCGTGCTAAATTCTTCTACCGGTGTGACACTGTCGCCCGAACAGTTCCCCGAACTTCTCCATTACAAGGGGCAGGCACTTATCGTTACCGACGGCAACACACTCCTCGGTGCCGACGACAAGGCCGGCATTGCCGAAATTATCTCGGCTGTCGACTACCTCATGAAACATCCCGAAATACCCCACGGTGACATCAGGATAGCATTTAACCCCGATGAGGAAATCGGTCAGGGTGCGGGAAAATTTGATGTCGCGCGTTTCGGAGCCGACTGGGGTTACACTATGGACGGCGGAGAAATAGGCGAACTCGAATATGAAAACTTTAACGCCGCTGTCGCCCGCGTTACTTTCGTCGGGCTCAACGTGCATCCCGGTTATGCCAAGCACAAAATGCTGAACTCAATGCGCGTGGCCAACCAGTTTGTAATCATGCTGCCCCGATGGGAGACACCCGAGCACACCGAGGGTTACGAAGGATTCTACCATCTTGTTTCTATGGAAGGCTCGGTTGAAAAAACCGTGTTGACCTATATTATCCGCGACCACGACCGCGACCGATTCGAGCGTCGCAAAAAAGAACTCGAACACCTCACCCGCAAAATCAACAACGAGTTCCCCGGCTGCGCCTCCATTGAAATAAAAGACCAGTATTACAACATGCGCGAGAAAGTCGAGCCTGTAAAATATATCGTCGACATCGCCGAGCAGGCAATGCGCAATCTTGACATTACCCCCAAAGTGCAGCCGATTCGCGGCGGCACTGACGGCGCACAGCTTTCGTTCAAGGGTCTCCCCTGCCCGAATATCTTTGCAGGTGGTCTCAACTTCCACGGACGCTATGAGTTTGTACCCATTCCTTCAATGGAAAAAGCCACTCAGGTAATCGTCGAAATCGCCCGCATTGTTGCAACAAGATAAAAAGTACTTTATTTCCAAAAGCAAAGGGGCCGCAACCGGTCCCTTTGCTTTCTTTAGAGGTTGTCTAAGAACGAATGTTAACCCAAAGTGGTATGCGGATAAGATAACTTCATATCAGATATTAAGTTCAAAATTTAACCGTGAGGCTGTTTATAACAAATGCTTTGTCGCACCCGTTTTCAGGTGTCGGATTTTGGATTCACATTTGTTTTTAAACAACCTCTTAATTCCACTATCCTTGACCACATCTGACAAGACCCTTGTAATTGTCACCGGCCCTACCGGCAGCGGAAAGACCGGTCTGGCCATTGAAATCGCATCCCATTTAGGATGCGACATCGTTTCGGCTGACTCTCGACAGATTTATCGCGGAATCCCGATAGGCACAGCCGCTCCCACACAGGAGCAACTTGCAGCCGTGAGGCATCACTTCGTCGGGATTCTCGACCTTGACCAATACTACAGTGCCGCCGTCTACGAGGAACAAGTCATGAATCTCTTGCCTCAATTATGGGAAAAGGGAGACTACGTCGTGATGTGTGGCGGCTCTATGATGTACATTGATGCCATCACCCGTGGAATCGACGAACTGCCGACCATCAGTGACGCTATACGAGCACGCGCAATGGAGATTTATACTTGCGGCGGCCTTGCGGCACTTCGTGAAGAATTACAGCGTCTCGATCCGGATTATCTTGCCACCGCCGACCTCAATAATCATCGCCGGCTTGTACACGCGATAGAAATCTGCCTTCAGGCGGGTGTCCCATACTCCTCCTTGCGCACCGGCGAGGCTAAAGAACGTCCTTTCCGCATTGTAAAAATGGCAATCAACCACTCGCGCGAAAATCTTTTCAACCGCATCAACGCCCGCGTGGATGCAATGATTGTCGAGGGATTAGAACAAGAGGCCGCAGCGGTATATCACCTGCGTCACCTGAATTCACTGAACACTGTAGGTTACAAAGAACTTTTTGCCATGATGGACGGCACGATGACACGCGAGACCGCCATCCCGCGCATTGCAAAAAACACGCGAGTCTATGCAAAAAAACAACTTCTGTGGCTGCGCCGCGACCCGTCGGTAACATATCTCGACCCGTCTCACCCCCTCCTGTCTCAGGCACTGGGGGCAATCGGATAAATCACTTCTTAAACTTTTTTCAAGATATCACCATCAATCATGCGCTATACCATTATATTCTCAGTCTCGCTTTTTATAGCAGCACTCACGTCGGGCTGTCGCAGCACATCCGACGTGTCTCTTGTCGATGTAGGTAAAGGCTATAGTGCGACATCGGTCAACACTGCGGTATTTCGCGGAAGTTCCCTCGTGACACATGGTGACACACAATACATAGCCTATTATGATGCCGACGGCACTCTTGTCATAGGCAAACGCCTGCTCAGGACATCATCGTGGCAACTTAACCGCACACAGTACAGCGGCAACGTTACCGACGCCCACAATGTCATCAGCATCGGAGTCGACGGCGAAGGCTTCGTGCATGTCTCATGGGACCATCACGGCCACCCGCTGCGCTACTGCCGCGGAATCGCTCCGGAATCGCTTGTGCTCGGCGAAACAGAACCGATGACCGGTATCGACGAGGATGATGTGACCTATCCCGAATTTTACAATCTCTCAGGAGGAGACTTGCTTTTTGCATACCGCTCGGGGGCATCGGGACGGGGCAACCTTGTGTTAAACCGCTACTCGGTCGCCGAGAAAAAATGGCACCGGATACAGGACATTCTCATCGACGGCGAGAACGAGCGAAATGCCTACTGGCAACTTTATGTCGATGACCGGGGGACGATACATGTGTCATGGGTGTGGCGCGAGACATGGCTTGTCGAAACCAATCATGACCTATGCTATGCCCGTTCCCGCGACAACGGGGCGACATGGGAAAAATCAACCGACGAGAAATACAATCTTCCCATTAATATCGCCACCGCCGAGGTCGCATGGCAGATACCGCAAAACTCTGAACTTATCAACCAGACCTCGATGACCGCCGATGCCGCCGGAAATCCCTATATCGCCACCTACTGGCGCGACAGCGACAGCCAAGTGCCCCAATACCGGCTCGTGTGGAACGACGGTGCCGCATGGAAAACCGAGCAGGTGGGCGACCGCAAGTCGCCATTCTCGCTGAGCGGAGGAGGGACTAAGATGATACCGATCTCACGCCCCCGGCTTGTCAGCGACGGATGCAGCGCCCACTATATATTCCGCGACGCAGACCGCGGCTCGAAAGTCACGATCGCGTCCACCCGCAACCTCGGCAGCGGACAATGGGTATTGCGTGACGTGACCGACTTTCCGGTCAACGCTTGGGAACCCACTATTGACATCCAGCTGTGGAAACAATCCCGGCAGCTTCACATCTTCGTCCAGCCGACCTTTCAGGGTGACGGCGAGCGCACTGTGGACAACGCACAGCCGACAATGGTCAGAGTTCTGCAATTCTCATCGAAAAAATAACCTGATTTTTTCCTCGTTTAAAAAAAAGTTACTACTTTAGCGGAACGAAACAATGGTATAAAAAATTAAAAATACAGCGATGATATTTAATTTCAGAATAGTATCTGACGAAGTTGACAACTTCAAACGCGAAATTCAGATTGATTCAGACGCGACATTTCTTGAATTACGCAATGCGATTTGTAACTCTGTGGGTTATGACAAGAACCAGATGAGCTCTTTTTTCATCTGTGACGACGGCTGGGAACGTGAAAAAGAAATAACGCTCGAAGATATGGGAACCGACACCTCTGAAGATGCCTACCTGATGGAAGACACCCCCCTCAGCGACTTTATCGAGGACGACGGGCAGCGTCTCGTATGGGTATTCGATTATCTGACCGACCGCTCATTCTTCATCGAAATGAAAAACAGCATTCCCGGCAAAACGCTGAAAGACCCCCTCTGCACTATATCTATGGGCGAACCCCCGGCCCAAATGGTCGACATCGATGACTTCGATGCCAAAATTGACGCAAAAGCCATTCAGGCTGCCGCCGACCCTGATATCGATGACGACTTCTACGGTTCTACCGAGTTCAACGAAGACGAATTTGACGCAGCGGGATTTGATGAAATGAACTTCGACGAATAATCATTTATTATACCGCACAATACACCGAATACATAAACGGATACAGAAGGGCCGTCAGTCCTTCTGTATCTGTTCTGTCTACAAATATACCCCCTGTTAAATGAAAAATACTATCTTTTTTGCCATCGTAGCTACCGCTGTTACAATAACCTCCTGCGGCGATTCCAACTCATGGACGGTAAAGGGCAGCATCAGCGGCGCCAATGATAAAACCATCCTTGTTCAGGCAAGCGACAACGGACGCTGGTACACACTCGATTCCATAAAGACCGGAAAATCGGGAAATTTCAAATATTCCCACAAAGCAGCCGGCTTCCCCGACATCTACCGGCTCTCTCTCGACGGCCACTCCATCTATTTCCCCATTGACAGCATCGAAACCGTTACCATATCGGCCGACACGGCGGCTTTTGACACCGGTTACACGCTCAGCGGGTCTCAACTCGCCGAAAACATGATGAATATCGACCGCCGCATCATGACTGCCTTAGCTGCGGGAACTTCAGTAGCCTCGGATGAGCAACTGAAACGCGAGCTTACTCAACAGCTCCTTGCCGACCCGGCGGGGATTCTATCTTACTATATCATTAACAAAAACGTGGGCGGCAAGCCGATTTTCAATCCTGCTGACAAAAATGACAACAAAGTCATCGGTGCAGTAGCCAACGCCTATAATATCATGCGCCCGGCAGATCCGCGCACATCTTATATCAAGCGCCTGTACCTGTCCAATCGCCCACGCATCGAGACCAACGAACCGGGTGACACACTCCATGCCCGCGAAATCAAGGCGTTTGAAATCAATCTCTATGACAATCGCGGAACCCGGCACAGCCTGTTGGAGGAACTGGGAAAAGGCAATATCGTTATCCTGAACTTCACCGCCTATGCAGCCGACGAGTCTCCGGCATTCAACATCGCGCTCAACAAAGTCTATGAAAAATATCATGCCAACGGGCTTGAAATATTTCAGGTATCTCTCGACGACAACGAGCATGTGTGGAAGTCGACAGCAGCAAATCTGCCTTGGATTACCGTTTTGAATTCGGTTGCCGACAATACCGTTATCCTCAATTACAACGTACAAAGCCTTCCCACGACCTATATTTTCAACCGCAACGGCGAACTCGTCGAGCGTGTCGACGATATTACGGCTTTGGACAAGACCGTAGCCAAATTTATGTAAGAGATTATTAAGTGGTCGTTGTTTAATAATCTCTAAACACCCTCTGAAAACTTTAACGGTCGATTTGCGCAGGGACGATTCTTCATGAACGCAAACCGACCGATTTTTCTCTGTATGAGATTGACGTTAAGGATACTGCGAATAATCATAATGACACTGTTGATCTTGATTCCGACAGTGCCGTCTTTGCTTTATATCATCCTGTCAATCCCCCCTGTCCAACGTGCCGTGGGCCGACGCGCCGAGAGAGAGCTGACCGCATTGCTCGGGACCGATGTCACAATCGGCAATGTCGAAATTGCCCCGTTCAACCGCGTCACCCTCGGCGACATCTCTGTTAAGGACTCCAACGGCGCGGAAACCTTGACGGTGGGACATCTCGGAGCCGGGATAAATCTTACCGACCTTGTTTTTTCAGGGCGCATTGTCGTGTCCTATGCCGAAATAATCGACCTCCGTGCCAAAATATACCGCGACTCGGCCAATACGCCTCTCAATATCGCCCCCATCATTGAGCGATTCAAGCCCAAAGACCCCAACCGGCCCCCGACACTGTTTGACCTCGCAGTCAACATGATAGTTATCAGGAGGGCAAGTATAGAATATGATATCCTGTCATCCCCGGCCAAGGAGGAAAACCGGTTTGACGCCGCCCACATTCATGTCAATGACTTGCGAGCCGACATAAAACTGCCGCGCATCAAAAACGACGACTTCATTATCGAAATAAAACGTCTGGCGGCCAAGGAAAACAGCGGCATCACACTTAAAGATCTGCGCGGAAACTTTACGTTGACAGACACAACCGCGACAGTAACCGGGTTAATTGTCGACTTCCCGGCCACTCATCTCGCCATCGGGGACATCAGTGCCTCCTACAGCTCGCTCAAAACAATAACCGGGGATATCATAGACTCCCCCGTGTCGCTGCTGGTACTTCCCGGAAGCTACGCAACACCGATGGATTTTTCGGCTTTTGCTCCCGAACTTGCCGATGTCGATGCCCGCGCCGATATCGAGATTGATTTATCGGGCTCAGTCAATGACCTGAATCTTGACCGTCTTGACATCACGGCCTATTCTGAAAATGTCTGGATAAGGGGCAACGGAAAAATAACCGGACTGGCCAAAGGGGCCGACAATCTGCACATAGACATCAACCGACTGAACATAAGCGCCGGCTCTGATGACATAAATGCCATCGCCGGTTTCTTCACGACACTGCCCCCCGAGACAAAAACGCTTATTTCCAAGACCGGACATGTGAATCTACTGGGCGACCTGACCGCCTCAAGGCGAGAAATAGGATTCAACGGCTCGATAATTACCGACCCCGGAAATATTGATATCGACATGGTGGCGGTCCTTCCCCGCGACCAAGTCCCGTTACAGCTTCAAGGGACAATCGAGACCGACGAGTTTAATCCGTCATCTCTATTCCCGGCATTAGGCAACAAAATGGAATCAGCCGGATTTTATTCGGAAATAGACTTGTCGCTCGGTAAAAACGCCGACATCCGTGGACATCTCCAAGCGACAATCGACCATATAGAATGGAATGGCCACCGCTATGAGACAATCGAGAGCGACATAGACTTCCATGACCGAAAGGCCGAAGGTATAATATCGTCAGACAACACCTCTCTCGACTTTACACTCCGCGGGGAGGCATCGCTTTCCAAAACAGACTCCCACACTGAATTTTATGCCGACCTGCGCAACGTTGATTTTGCGCCGTTCTTCCCCGCCGGGCCATTAAAAGATTTATCGCTGTCGATGACTGCCGATGCCCGCATTGACGGACGAAATCCCGATACCGCCACCGGCTGGCTCACGATTGACGACATCAGGTTTTACGCTGGCGAAGACCGCTCGCTGTCTCTTGACAACATCACGCTGGAGGCCCGCATGGTTGAAAAGACACGAATCATAACCCTGAACAGCGACATCGTCGACGGACGCATACGCGGGCGTTATCCGGTCGCCCGGATTATCCCTACTGCAAGCAACATCCTCTCGCAAGTCTATCCGGCACTGATTAACGCGACAGCTTCTCAAGAGGTTTTGACTCATCGGGAAAGTCATGACGGAGAGAAAGCCGACAATCCGGACTTGGTCGATTTCGATTTCAATTTTTCTCTCAAAGCCGACACCATAGTTGCCCCGTTTTTCAACATGCCGTTTAAAATCATAGACAACGTGACACTGGCCGGCGCGATGGAAAGCGAGGCATCGCTCATGTCGTTCAGCATCGACGCTCCATACCTGCTACAAAAAAACAAGCTGATTGAAAACACAATTCTGCGTCTCGATATTGACGGACAAAAGAACTGTTCCAACCTTTACGCATCATCAGTCACCCCGACCAAAAACGGCCCGATGACGCTTACCCTCCAGTCCAACGGGCACGACAACATTGCCGATACAGACATCAATTGGGTTATCGACCGTGATCATGATTTTCACGGGAACTTCAATTTTACCACACAGCTTACGATAGACTCAGTTGCACGAAACCTGTCGGCGGTCATCAATGTCAGCCCTTCGACTATGGTGTTCAACGATACCGCATGGACGGTCAACCGGTCACGGATTGACATAAATCCCAGAAAGGTCGCAGTCAACAATTTCAACATAGGCCGCGAAGGGCAGTATATTGAAATTGACGGCGTTGCTTCGGCTGATTCGACCGATGTTCTGAAAATGTGCCTGCGCGACATAAACCTCGACTACATATTCGAGACTCTGAACATCGGCAGCGTTATGTTTGGAGGCCGTGCCACCGGTGATTTTTTTGCATCCTCTCTTTTTTCAGGCACTCCGATAATCTACACGCCAGCTCTTGACGTGGCCGCATTAAGTTACAACCGTTGCGTCATGGGTGACACGCGCATTGTCAGCGCATGGGACAACGAAAAAAAGGCTGTCACAATCGATGCCCGCATTGACAGCGGGCATCGCCACAGGTCACTCATCAAAGGGTTCATCGCGCCGGCAACCGAAGAACTCGATTTCACTTTTGACGCCGACCATGCTCCGGCAGGATTCATGCAAACGTTTATGGAAGCGTTTGCCGACGAGGTATCAGGGACAGTCTCGGGCAAAGCGCATCTTTACGGTACGTTCAAGCTCATAGATATGACCGGCGATATATATGCCGACAATCTGCGCCTTAAAATAGGGTTTACCAACACCGCATATACTGTCAGCGACTCAGTTCACATACGCCCCGGGATAATCCAGTTCCACGACGTCGTTCTTCACGATGTCAAGGGACACACGGCACTTCTTTCGGGCCGGTTGACCCACAAATTCTTCAAAGAACCGAGATTCAGATTTGACATAACCGACACACGCGATTTCCTGTGTTACGATGTCAAAAAGAATTACCTCAATCCGTGGTACGGCACCATCTACGGCAAAAACGGCATTGCCTCTATAACAGGCGCGCCGGGATGGGTCAACATCTCGGTCACAATGGACACCGCCCCGCAGTCGGCCTTCACCTTCATCATTTCCGATACTCAGAGCGCAGCCGAATATGACTTCATAACGTTCCGCGACCGTGACCGTCAAAAGAAAGACTCTATCGCGTCTCTTGACACAACCCCCATGCTCGTCAAGCAGTTCCGCAACAACCCTAAGAACAATGATACCGGGGAGCCGACTCTTTATTCAATGGACTTCAACATAGGAGTGGAACCTAGCGCAACCATGACCATCATTATGGACCCTATAGCTGGCGACAGCATCCGCGCGACCGGTTCCGGAAAAATGAACATGAAATACAGCAATGACGGAGATCTCGACATACGCGGCACCTATACAATCAACAAGGGGTCCTATAACTTCACCTTGCAGGATATTTTCCTCAAAAATTTCACACTCAAGGAGGGAAGCTCGATAACGTTCAACGGCGACCCCTATTCCGCCGAGCTCGACATAACGGCTATCAACTCAGTCAAAGCCAATCTAAGCGATCTGGACGAGTCATTCCTACAAGACAAGGAACTGAACACGACAAGCGTGAATGTAGACGCGCTGCTATATGCAAGAGGCGACATGCGTCATCCAGACATATCCTATGATATAAACATCCCCTCGTCACCCGAGGTCAACCGCAAGGTTCACTCTATCATATCGACCGAAGACATGATGAGCCGCCAGATTATCTATCTGCTCGCCCTCAATCGTTTCTACACCCCTGACTACATGACCGCGACACGCGGAAACGAACTGGTGTCGGTGGCATCATCGACAATTTCCTCCCAACTGTCGTCAATGCTCGGGCAGTTGAGCGACAAGTGGTCCATTGCACCGCAGTTCCGCAGCGACCGCGGCGACCTCTCTGATTTAGAGGTAGACGTGACCCTGTCAAGCCACTTGCTCAACAACCGCCTGCTGCTTAACGGCAATCTCGGCTATCGCGACAAGTCACTGAACAACAATAGCTTTATCGGTGATTTCGATGTCGAATACCTTCTGAACCGCAGCGGCTCGATACGCCTCAAAGCCTATAATCGATACAACGACCAGAACTACTACCTCAGAAGCGCCTTGACCACCCAAGGTATCGGCGTGGTGTTCAAACGTGAATTTGACAATATTTTTTCATTTTTAAACCCGTTCCGCCGCTATCTCAGAAATAAAAAGAAAGACTCATCCGATGATGTCTCTCCCCGGCAGGAAACACCTTCTGTTCCTTCCGACACTGTTCCTGAGCCACAAAAGTAAAAGACATCCGTCAGACTGTTGACAAGGTGGCTACATTTTGTGTTTTTTAAGACTTTGACAAATACAATTATTTGGCAGACTGCACTTTTATCAATAACTTTGTCATAGTATTAGCTAACCCTTGACGTCTCTCTATTGCCTTTATTCTTGGGCAATGACTCTCTCCGCCAATTATTACCGATTAATTGCGACATCGTTAACCAGACTCCATGCCATCTCTCTATCTTCTTATATGATACGAAAATTCATCGCATATCTGCTTCTATGTTTGCCATGCAGTCACATTCTGCTTGCAATGCCTCCGGACTCCTTGCCCAAAACAACCGAAGGGCTGCTGACCCTGCTTGACGAGGAAATCGAAAGACGTTATGAATATGTGGCGAAACCGCTTCAACGGATTGATTCTATACACAAAGTCATAAACACCACCACCGACCTGAAAAAAAAGCTCAATCTTTATGAAGCCATCGGTGACCAATATGACGGAGTGAATGCCGACTCTGCCATCCTGTATTTTACCCGTGGCATAGACATGGGTATCGCCTGCGGCGATTCGGTTCTTGCCCAGAGATGCCTGTTCAAGCGTTGCCTGCAACTGACTATTATCGGCGCGGCAAAAGAATGTATCGACCAGATCAAAAGTGCCGAAGATTTCGGAATATATCCCGAGAACCGATACCGTTATTATGCGACCGGTCGGTTTGTCTACTATAACCTCGCGGTGTTTTATCCCTACCGTCAAAGCGTCGATACCTATCTTTCGCTCGGCCTGCCATACGCAAAAGGGTGCCTTGAACTGACAGCCCCCAACACCCCCGAGCATGAACTGAACAAGGCACTGATTCATCACAGCCTCAAACAAGGCATTCTGCATATCGCGCACCTTAACGATGTGATTTCGCTGTCAACCAGCCTTGATCGGAACTTTGTACAGGCATCCACGCTTCTCGGGGAGGCTTATATGGCTTCGGGCAAAGACACGGATGCGATAAACGCGTTTGCAGCAGCGGCTATCGCCAACATACGCAATGCCGACCGCCACGGGACGGCACTGATGAGGCTCGGAATGGTGCTGTACTCGCAAGGCGACATAAAATCAGCCTATAAATACCTTGCTACCGCGCTCGACAACACTGTTATGGGAGGGGTCAGAATGAACTCGGCACAAATATCACAAGCACTGGCACCGGTGCAGAACGACATTCATGTCATCGAGCGTAACCGTTTCATCTCCCTTGCCTGCCTCATAGCAGTACTTCTCATCCTGCTTGGATTCATTGTGTTCCTGATTATCAAACAAAGGAAGGAGGTAATCGTCCTAAAAACGATGAAAAAGCGCCTGAGCAATGCCAACATGGTCAAGGAAACATATATCACCGAGTTTCTCAATCTATGTTCGGCCAACATGGAGAAAACCGAGGAATTCAGCCGCCTGTGCCGCAGAAAAATCACTGCCGGTCAGAGCGAGGAACTGCTCCATTACATCAAGAGCGGAAAGGTCAGCGAAGAGCAACGAAATATTTTTTATAATATATTTGACGATGCATTCATACACATCTTCCCGACGTTCATCGCCGATGTGAACTTACTGCTGCAATCTGACAAACAACTGGTAACGATGAATACCGAGTTGCGCATACTCGCGTTTACCCGGCTCGGAATGGATGACACGACGCGCATTGCCCGTTTCCTCGGACTTTCGCTGAACACAATCTACACCTACCGCAACAAACTGCGAAACAAAGCCTTAAATCGTGAAACATTTGAGTCAGACGTGATGAAAATAGGTCAGATAGCCTGACAACTCAGATATATCGAGTTTATACACGCTGGCGCATACAGCACGCCTATACACCTCATAATCACCGGATTGCCTATTTGACAACCCGGTGATTGTTTATATATCGGTTCCTTGATATTGCCATTTGCGTCCATTAACGGTAATTTTGTACTGAAAAAGGACAAAATCATTCGTAAAAAAGATTGTTATTAAGGTTAACACACAGCACAGGACGGTTCTGAGACAAAACCGTCCTGTGTCAGTAATAAGCAGTAACGCTTTATCATACTATTTCAACCACAGTTATACCAGCTCCTCCGAGACGCACATCTTCATCATGATAAGATGCGATACCGCCAACCGTGGAGAGATATTGCCTTATATACTGCCTCAACGCCCCGGTGCCTGTGCCATGCAGGATTCTGACGCGACGGGCATTGAACTGGATAGCATCGTCAATGAAATAAGTCACGGCCTGCACGGCCTCGTCGACCCTCATGCCCCGCACGTCAATCTCCTGCTTGAAGTTCAACTGCCGCGAGCGGATGGCATCACCGGTAGATGTCGACACAAACGAGGCCGATTTCTTCACACCGCTGTCGACCTTGGCATTAGTCGGCGTGAGACGGTCGGTTTTTACCGATGTCTTTAGATTGCCGAAGGAGACAATAGCATTTTTGCCTGAAATTTCAAGCACAGTCCCGACTGTGCCGTGCCCGTCAAGTTTTACATTGTCCCCTACTGAAATTTCAGCCTTGAGAGCCGCCGTCTGCCGGTCGGGGCCTTTCTTCTTGTTACGAGGCGCTTTTTTCAACAGCGGGTGGTCGTTATTACCCGATTGCTCCAGCGCAAGACGCTCCTCACGCAGCTTGCGGCGGGCGGCAAGGGTCTGCTCTTTCTCGGCCTGCGCGCTTTTAATCTCGTGAATGGTGCGCTCGATTGTGGCATTGCTTCCGTCGAGAATCTGCTTGGCCTCGCGGCGCGCCTCATCGATAATTTCGCGGCGACGCTGACGCAGCGAGTCGGCATCCTCGGTGTACTGCGCGATCAATTGCTCGAGTTTCTTCTCTTTCTGACGTATTGCCGTGCGCTTGTTCTCCCAGTAACGCTTGTCGCGGGTGATGTCGAGCAGGTAGTTGTCAAGATTCACATAGTCGCTGCCGACAATCTCCTCGGCCTCGGCGATAATCGACGCGGGGAGGCCCGTCTTGCGGGCAATCTCGATGGCAAACGAGCTGCCCGGATTTCCTATCGACAGCCTGAACATCGGCTGCATCAGGTGACGGTCATAGAGCATCGAGCCGTTTACAAGGCCGTCGGTATCCTCGGCGAAATGCTTGAGGTTCTGATAATGGGTCGTAATCACGCCCCACATACCATTGTCGTTGAACTGTCGGAGGATAGCCTGCGCAATCGCACCGCCTATCTGAGGCTCGGTTCCGCCGCCAAACTCGTCAATCAATACAAGCGACGCGCTGCCTCCACGCGCAAGCATGAACTTCATGTTGCGGAGGTGGGAACTGTAGGTACTCAGGTCGTCCTCTATCGACTGGTCGTCACCGATGTCGACAAAGATGTCACTGAATATACCGATATGGGAGTTTTCGTAAAGCGTAGGGAGTATTCCGCACTGGGCCATATACTGCAACGTGCCGACGGTCTTCAGGCACACAGACTTGCCTCCCGCGTTGGGGCCGGATATAATCAGCAGGCGTTTCTCAGGCGTGAGGGTTATGTCGATGGGGACAATTTCCTTGCCTTGCCGTTCAAGCGACATCTGAAGCATGGGATGACAGGCGTGGTACCATTCCAGCTCTACATCGGGGGATAGATTGGGAAGATTTCCGCCGGTCTCGGAGGCGAATATTGCCTTGGCGCGGATAAAGTCGAGACGCGACATAACGTCAGTGGCAGCGAGAAGCTCGTCGACATGGGGACGCAGCTCGTCGGCAATCATAATGAGGATGCGTGTAATCTCGCGTCGTTCCTCCATTTCGAGTTCACGGGTCTGATTGTTGACCTCGACAACTTCGGCAGGTTCTATATAGATTGTCTTGCCTGAGGCCGACTCGTCATGGACAATGCCGCTGATTTTGCGCTTGTTCATGGGAGACACGGGGATTACGAGCCGACCGTCGCGCACGCTCGGAGTGGTGTCGCTGTCAATCCAACCCTGCCCGATGGCGTTGGCCATCACGCGCCTCATAATCGAGTTCACCCTACCGCTCATTGCCCTCAGGCGGGAGCGTATATCGGCAAGCTCACGCGAGGCATTGTCTTTGACATTGCCAAAACGGTCTATGCTGCGGTCGATTGTGGCGGCTATTGCCGGAAGCGGCACGAGGTCGGCCGACAGGCTGTCAAGAACCGGGTAAGGAGTGCGGACTCCGTCGGCACGGTGGCGGGCGAAGTATGCGGCAACATCGCCGACACTGCCTATCATCTTGCGGACGGAGTTCAGGTCGTTGACCGGGAGAAATGTCCCCGGAACCTTTATTGACATCAGCAGCGTGTCAACGTCAGTAATGCCGTCAAGCGGCACCGCCTCGTCGCTGCGGATTGAGGCAAGCATTTCGCTTGTTGCGGTCAATGCCTGCTCTACGGCATCAAAGGTGGTCATAAACGTCATCTCCTCGCAATAATGCCGTCCGCCATCGGTGAGACAGCCGCGGGATATGCGGCGGCGCACACCGTCAAAGCCTATCTTTTGTTCTATCTTATCGGGATATATCATATCTTAGAGGGTGTTTCATAACAAATGTTAATCCAAAGTGGTAGCATCTTTCAGTTAA
>ERZ777306.340-NODE-340-length-94781-cov-26.550672_pt1 | contig 94781 bp, 86 predicted proteins | sample MGYA00374966_ERZ777306 | MGnify/ENA primary metagenome ERZ777306 (study PRJEB29329, sample SAMN06343882) | mouse gut metagenome | isolation source: Mouse cecum | place: Austria: Vienna | collected 2014-11-15 ...
AGAATTTTGCCGCTATCCCCCTCGGTTAAATTACACAAATTTAAACAATATGCTTGCGCCAACGACAAAATTTCCAATTAAATACAGTTTACACATAGTAAAAACAAATGTATAATGAATTAGCAATCACACATTAGCACAGCGGAGAAAGGTAAATGAACTACATAGGCTCGAAATATACAATATTAGATTTCATTACCCAATCTATTTTGCAAACTTTGTTTGACAGCGGCGAAATAAGGCAACCGAACCAAATGATATTTGGCGACCTTATGTCGGGCACGGGCGTTATAGGCGCGCGCTTCAAAGAATTAGGCTATAACGTAATTTCAAACGATATTCAGTATTACGGTTACGTGCTTGCCAAACATTATATTGAAAACGGGGATATACCGGATATCGACAGGCGCAACCAACTGATTGAAATGCTGAACGCCGCCGAAAGCGCGGAAGGTTTTATATACAATAATTACAGTTACGAAGGTACGGAAGGGCAACAATTCAGAAGAATGTATTTTTCTGCCGATAACGCAAAAAAATGCGACGGTATAAGAACGGAAATCGAAAATTTGCGTAACGTCGGCAGAATTACCGACGGAGAATATTTTTTCTTATTAGCTTCGTTGATTAACAGTATCGATAAATATGCAAATACCGCTTCCGTTTACGGCGCATTTCTTAAAACAATGAAAAAAACGGCGTTGAAGCCGTTACGCCTGTCCCCCGTAGCTTCCGTGGAAAACCGAATAAACGGGCGGGTTTACAACTGCAACGTAAACGCGCTGATAAGACAAGTTAAAGGCGATATACTGTATCTTGACCCGCCGTATAACCAAAGGCAATACTGTACGAATTATCATTTACTTGAAACGATAGCCCTTTACGATAACCCTGTAATATACGGTAAGACGGGGCTTAGAGAATACTCCGCAAAAAAGAGCGACTTTTGCATAAAGAGCAAGGCGGCAACCGCGCTTGCGGACGTGATTGAAAATGCGCAATTCAAGTATATATTTTTAAGCTACAACAACGAAGGCTTGCTTTCGTACGAAACGATAGAAAACATACTCAAAGAATATGGAAATGTAAACGTATTTATAAAAGAACATAAGCGTTTCAAAGCCGACAATACAAGAAATGTAAAAGCAACCTGCACCAATGAATATCTATTTTGTCTTATAAAAGATAATTTATAATTAACCAAACAATAGCGGGGACGGTTTAAAACCGTCCCCGCTATTGTTTAACGTTTACTAATTTACAACAAAAACGCGCGTCATAACTTTTTCTCTACTAAATGTCTTTTAAATTCCAATGGGTCGTACCAATAACACCCGACGCACGCGTCTTCCTCCCCGTTATGTTGCGCGCCTCCTATGTAATACGACATAGGATATCCTAAAAGCCTTGCATCGTATCTTATGCCCGTCCGACGGCATTCCTTGCAAAATTGCCTTTTTGCATCGTTTGCCGCTTTGCTCAGCGGCTGAAAATCTTCCAACCTCTGCGCTTCGTTACGCATTACCCTGTCTTCGTTTTTCATACCGTTCTTATGGTCCACTTCCGGATTTGAAGTACCCAAAACAACGCATCTGCGCGCTTTGATATCTTTGCGTATATCGGCGCGGATATGCTGAGTATAATCGCCGTTGTTTAAACCGTTGAGCCTTATCCTGTCTATTCTGTTACCAGGAGTTACGCTCTTATCGAATTCAACCGCAAACTTTTTTGCCAGCGGCATTTCTTTCCTCGCCCAGGAAGCGCCGTTACCGAACGCCAAACGAGCGTATCTCCCCGTAAATTCGGTTTTCGACACCCAACGGCTAACACCGTTTTCGTCAGGCTTCGCAAGTTCGAGAAACAAATCCGTCAACGACTTATTTTCCATTATCAACCTCCGCACTGAAAAATTCCCCCATTGACACGCCAAGGGCGTCAACGATTTTTTTTAATGTTATTATCGAAACGTTGCGCTTGCCGACTTCCAGCCCTGCAATGTATGTCCTATGCACTCCGCTACGAAAGCCGAGCTCTTCCTGACTGATATTAAGCTGCGCGCGCAATTGTTTTATTCTTTTACCCACTTCTTCCGTTATCATTTTTGCCTGTCCTCTGTCATATTTTAAACGGTTGTTACTCATATATCAACACTCTATAAGTAACAATTACAGGTGTGCATTTAATCATATATAATTTTAAGAATATAATTCTTCTCATTTTTCCGCAAAAACGCCCGAATTTTTAACAATTTAGGCAAACACACAATTCATTTGTTGACTTGAAAAATTATAAATTTTATAATCGGTTTACTACAACATATTAAGGTTGCCGCAAGGCAACCCATACAAAAGAGGAAGAAAAATGAAAAAATCAACAAAGGCAATGCTCGGACTTTTAACAACGGTCTGCGCGTTTTCGGCAAGCGCTTTTTTCTGTGCCTGCAAGAAAAAAGACACGCACTCCGCAGGGAGCCACCAGCACGTGTACGACGACGACAGCGATACGACCTGTAACGTCTGCGGATACGTGCGGCAAACAGAAACTCCTACACCCGCGCCTCCCGAAGGCGGCGAACAGGAAAAACCCGTTGAACCCACACCCCCGCCCGAAGGCTACGTAATCCCCGCAGACACCGACGGACTGATAATAGAAGGCATAGGCGAAGAATACGCGCTGACAACGCAAAGCCCCGCCGTAGACGTATCGGCGTTGCCAATAAAAATTTATCTTTCGGCAAACGACGAAAAGGGCGCGGAAGTTCCCGCCGAAAACTACAAAATTACGGTTTATTCAAGCAACGGAGAAGTAAACGACGCCGCCAACCTGCGCGAAAGCGGCAGATATTTTGTTGAAACGCAATTGCTCGGCGCGGTATTGCCGGACGGCAAGAAAGTACCGGACGGCGAAGTTTGCGGCAAAGCCGAGTTTGAAATTGTAAACGAAGTACAAAAAGTAATTCTGACCGAGGGAACGACGCGGCAGTTTGCTTCCCGAAAGGATAAAATTAGCCAAAGCTGGAAATTTGCCGCGGTATTCGCAAACGGCGACAACAGCGAAATTGAAAGAGAACAGGCAAAAATACAGCCGCTTGCCACGGAAGAAGCGGGAGAATTTTTTACTACGGTAACGTACCGCGGTTTCGAAGCGGAAATAAGTTATACGGTTTTGCCCGTGCCGCGCCCCGTATTCCTCTTCACCGCCGAAATAATTCAACCGCCCGAAACGGAAAACGGCGAATACTTACTGACAACCGAATGTTTCAGCCTGACGGTAACTTCCGACGCAAACTATACCGTAACCCCGAAAATAACACTTATTTATCAAGATAACGAAAGCCCTTCTTTCTTATTGGAAGCACGCCAAGCGCCTTACGACATTACGGTAAAGGCGGTTTTTTATTTTATGGCGGAAAACGAAACGTTTACGCAGATTGCAACACATAAAACGCAAGTTACCGTTACCCTTTTACCTACCGCCCCGCCAAACGGCAACCTTACTGTAAGCGGAGAAACCTTTTCCTCCCTGCCTAACGCAATTGTAAATACCGCGGTGCTTGCAGAAAGCGACGGAGGCAACATAACTATCGCGCCGCAATCGGGAGTAAGTTTAAGCGTGTTCACACCCGACAGCCCCGTAGAAATAGACGGCAAAATTTTTAATAAAGCCATAGAAATTGAAAACCGAGCCGCCGACGGCAAGCCGTTTGCGGGACTGAGTTTGCGCCTGAACGAGCGCGCCGCGGTAACCGTTTACGCCGCGTGCCCGCAGGACGTTTTCGGCGCGATGCTTACGTTTGCCGCCTCCGCCACGGGGGAAATTGTCGGCGAACCCACAATGATAACGGACGGCGGAATTGCCTTAACGCTACAACTCGAAGCGGGCGATTACTTTTGCGAATTTACAGACTACAAGTCCTACTTTTACGGCGCGGAAGTAATTTTTTGTTGAAGTAATTTTTTGCCTATAAAAGTATACGGCGGAACGCAAACCGCGTTCCGCCGTATTTACCATATTTATTAAACAATCAAACTCTTACCCGTCATTTCCTCAGGCACGGGCAAGCCCATAACCGTTAAAAGAGTGGGCGCAAGGTCGGCGAGAATTCCGTCCAATCTAAGCGAAGCCCCCTTATACTTTTCGGAGATAAGCGCAACGGGCACGGGGTTAGTGGTGTGCGCCGTAAATACCGAGCCGTCCTCCGCGATTAGTTTATCCGCATTGCCGTGGTCGGCGGTAAGCAGAGCGGCGCCGCCCATAGAAAGAATTTTATCAACCACCTTTTTAACGCACTCGTCAACGGTGCCCACGGCTTTTACCGCGGCGGACAGCACGCCCGTGTGCCCTACCATATCGCAGTTGGCAAAATTGAGAATAACAACGTCGAACTCGCCGCCGTCAAGCTCTTCTATTACCTTGTCGGTTACTTCGTAGGCGCTCATTTCGGGTTGCAGGTCGTAAGTAGCCACCTTGGGGGAAGCGATAAGGTCGCGCACCTCGTCCTTGTTGGGCGCTTCCACGCCGCCGTTGAAGAAAAACGTTACGTGCGCGTACTTCTCCGTTTCGGCAATTCTAAGCTGTTTTTTTCCGCACTTTGCAAGATACTCGCCAAGAGTATTGTCAAGCGAAGTCTTGGGGAAAGCAATGTCTACGTTTTCGAAAGTCGCGTCGTATACCGTAAAGCATACGTAAACGGGTTGGAGATAGCCCGTCTTTCTCTCGAAAGCCGTGCCCTTTGGAACGGTAAATTCCCTCTGCGAAAAGGCGCGGGTTATTTGCCTTGCCCTGTCGGGGCGGAAGTTGAAGCAGATTATGCTGTCGCCCTTTTCGATAAGCCCTACGGGTCTACCGTTTTCGAAAACCTTTACGGGCTTTATAAACTCGTCCTTATCGCCCGCGGCATAGCTGTCCTCAACCGCCGTCGCGGGGTCGGCGCACGGCTTGCCCTCGCCGAGGGTGAGCATATCGTAAGCCTTTTCCACCCTGTCCCAATTGTTGTCGCGGTCCATAGCGTAGTATCTGCCGCAAAGCGAGGCTATTTTGCCTACGCCTATTTCCTTTATCTTTGCCTGCAACTCGCGCACGAATCCCACGCCGGAAGTGGGCGAAACGTCCCTGCCGTCCATAAAGCAGTGTACGTACACTTCTTTAAGCCCGCGCTTTTTAGCCATTTCCAGCAGGGCGTACAGGTGGGTTGTGTGGCTGTGAACGCCGCCGTCGGACAAAAGCCCGTACAGGTGCAGTTTTTTGCCGTTGTTTTTTGCGTTGTCCATCGCCTTGATAAGCGCGGCGTTTTCAAAAAAATCGCCGTCGCCAATAGCCTTGGTAATTTTGGTCAGGTCCTGATATACGATGCGCCCCGCGCCCATATTCAGGTGCCCCACTTCGCTGTTGCCCATCTGACCGTCGGGAAGCCCCACGCTCATACCGCTTGCGCCGAGCGTTGCCGAGGGGTAATTTTTCAAAAATTCGTTTACGTATTTACTGCCGTTTACGGAAATGGCGTTTCCCTCGCTTGCGGGCGCCAAACCGTAGCCGTCCATTATGATTAGTGCATAAGGCGTTTTCTTCATTTTATAGACCTCTTAAATTTTAATGTAAAGTTATATACGAAAGCGGCAAACCGCTTTACGCCGCCGCGCTACGCCTGCGCGCACGCATAAACTCAGCGCTAAACGACAAGCGCGTATTTCCTTATATATTATAACTGCATTTTTTGCAATTGGCAAGCGGGGCGAAGGTGTTAATTTGTCAAGCGTTTGCAAGTAATTTTCTTGAATTTTTTTAGAAAATTTTTATAAAACTTCTTGAAGGGCATAAAAAACACCGTCCAACGCAATGATGACGGTGGTAAGTATAGCAAATTTTGAAGCGAAAGTCAAGAAAACGGCATACTACGGCATAGTGAATCCGTCCTCAATATTGAGGACTTCGATGAAGAGGCTTTATGCTATGCTGCTTTCTTCAAAAATCTTATATGGTAGAGTTCCTTGTGTTCCCTAATCTCTTCGAGAAGTTCTTCTCTCTTTTGTATGGGAGATTGCCAAGCCCTCTTCCCATTTTTATCTCTCAATGAAGAGTGAGGTCGATTGTTATAGCGAATCAACCAATCCTTCATCTTCTCTCGGAGTTCCTCGAAGGAGTAGAATGTCAAAGAATTATAAAAACATTCTTGGTCGGAACGATGACTTCTCTCAACCTTGCCATTGTGTCTCGGAGTGTAGGCTCTTATGAGTTGGTGCTTGATTCCGAGTTTGTTGAGAAGTTTGTCTACGATATGAACTTTCCCCTCTCCGGTGCCTTTGGGATTCGTGAACTCCGTGCCATTGTCCGTTTGAATGACTTCCGGGATATATCCGAAGTGAACTATCGCTCTCTTGATAAAGTCCACCGTGGAGAATCCGCAATGCTCTTTGTACGGGTAGATGAAGCGTTCTCTCGTTGCCTCGTCAATCATCGTGTATTGGAATAACCACTCTTCCGAGAACTCTCCCTTGTTACACTCTCTCGGTACATATTTGACGTCCATTTGCATTTTCATTCCGAGCATTAAAGGCGTGTCGTAGGGCTTTGGAACATACTTTTCTCTCTCTTGTGTATGACGAAGATTATGCTTCACTATGTACTGATAGAAACCGAAGTAAGTCCTACTATAAGCCTTCTCCGCTCTCAATATACCATAAGCCTCCGAATAACTTATGCCGGGATTCTCTTTGAGGATTGCCTCAATCCACTCAACCTCTTCTTGCGTGTGCGAATTAGGGTGTGGAGTATGAGGGCGAGAGGAGATATTTTCAAGACTTGCAAGCGTTCCGTCATATCTCTTTTTCCAACGATATATAGTGCAAACGTCGCATTTTGTTTTCGCCGCTACATAGTCAATATCGTGCGTTTCTTCGAGCATTTGAAGGGCTTTGAGTTTTTGATTTGCCTTGTATTTTATCCCTTTCATTTATCTTCACCTCCTATATTTATTATACCATATTATATAGAATTTTTCAAGACCTTTTATAGAAAACAAGCCTCAAAATATTGCCTTTTATAGCCTTGTATGGTATAATAAGTTATACATATTTTTTGAGGTATTTCTATGGAAAAACGAATCTCTAAAAAGTTACCCCCCCCCCCCGAAAAATTGAGTTATCCACAATAGGCTCAATTCCACAAACTATTTCCGGAGGTATATCCTTATGGAAATAGTCGGAGAAATTGTCGCAATAGTTGTCGGATTTGGTCTACTTGCCCTTATTTGTAAAGTCGTTGGGGAACATATTGGGAAGAAGCGAGATGAAAAGATAGAGCAAAATCAACCTATCGAAATTCAACAAAAGCCCAAAATTACTATCCATTACAAAGACCGACCTGCCGTACCCCCTCTTGAACTTGCAAGAAATATGCTCGTCTCGTACTATATGGATATGGGCGAAGATACCACAAAAAGCGTCGGTATGGAATCGGAGTTTGATAGAAAAAGAGATATAATAGAATTGAAGATTCGCCATTTAATAGAAAATGAGGAAACGAATCACGGCTCTTTCTTCTTAACAGCCGACACCGACAAAGACGAAAAAGCAAAAGCAATCATATCTTCTATCGGAAAGAGTTGTTTTGCTATCACAATGTTTTATGTTTATGGAATGGAGAACTCGTTCCCAGATACTCCATTTGAAAAAGTTATATGTGGAATGTTGGAAGTGCTTGATGATAATGAAGCACTTGACGAACTTGAACGCACTACCCCAAACGAACTATTTCAAAACGCATATTTTGAAGATATGATAAAAGATAAAATCAAAGAGCAAGGAACTTAATCCTTGCTCTTTTTCTATGCGGCATAACCGCTATATTCATAGAGTTTTTCTTTCTCGGACTTCGTAAGCGATAGCCTTTGAATGTAACTTTTAACTTGTTGCTGTCCGTATTTGTTGGAATATCCGAGATACCCCATAATCATATACTTTTGAGCCGCCTTCAATCCGAGAGAATTGATATAAGTTTGCACCTTTTTCTTTCTCGACCCGGAAATGACATTCCCCTTCTTGTCGGTGTCGGCTTCCAGACTTCTCGCCGTTGCAACGATTATCGCAAGCGAAGATATATCGATAGCCTTTGCGAAGAGAATATTCTTCGTTTCGAGGTCAACCCCAAGCAAATCCTCTATCGCAAGGTTGTAATAAATATCGTATATAAACCTCACGGCTTTCGCCTTGACCTCATCGCTCGCAGAGGCATAGGATTTGTCATTTACGAGGCTTGCAAGTGCCTTGTTTGCCTCGCCGTAAACCTTTTTGAATTGTTCCCTTTGCTTTGAGGTAATCGCCACCTCTTCGCCGTCATAGATGATAGTGTTTCCTACGCTTTTCGGAAGCACCTTGTAACCGCCCTTCACGAGCCTATCCATTTCCTCTCTCGCAAAAGAATTGTCGATTCCTCCGACTTTCTCATTGAGCATAAGCCCTACGATAGTCGCCAGCATATCGTCATCGTCATTATCAATCGCTTTTTGGAGGTCGGTTGAATAGTTCTTGTTGTAGAGGTTACTATCCCACCCATAAGCCGTAGAAGGACTAATCCTCTTTGTAACGCAAAACAAGCTCTTCTTCTTTAAAAATGTCTTTACCAATTTTGTTAATATACATAATATTATAATATTTGCCCAATGTACAAATGTCAAGATTTTTTTGCACAATGTGCATACTATTTATAATATGATAACAATAGTTGATATACAACTACGGCTAAGGGAAGCAATAAATACTTCACAGTTATCCAAAACGGAAATAGCAAATAAGCTTGGTGTTAATCCTTCAACAATAAGTAGGTATTTGCACGCTAACAAGTTCCCCTCTTTGGATACTTTTGCAAACCTTTGCAAAATATTAGACGTATCTTCCGACGAAATTTTAGGTCTTAAATAATTTTTGCCCGCGCGTTAAAAACGCGCGGGCGTTTTATTTTACCCTCGCTTTATAAACACCCCGCGGTTAAGTTTGCAAAAAAATTAAAAACCGACTATAATAATACAGTAAATGTTAAACGAAGAGAAAACGCCCGCAGAGGGCGAAAAAACAACCGAAGCGGCTCAGCCAGCCGCCCTATTGCCGCCGCAAAAAACCAAGGCGGAAGCTTTCTTTACCAAGCCGCTCGCCCTTGCGCTGTGCGCTATTTTTTGTTGCGTGCTTTGGGGTAGCGCGTTCCCCTGCGTTAAAACGGGCTATAAATTATTTGAAATAGACACTACCTCCGCACCCTCGCTTATGCTGTTTGCAGGCGTAAGGTTTTCGCTTGCGGGCGTGCTTGTAATAGTATTCGGCTGTATACAAAACCGCAGGTTTTTAGCGCCTAAACCGCGCAATATATGGCGGGTATTGCTGGTTGCGCTGTTTCAGACGGCGTTGCAGTACACCTTTTTCTATATAGGTCTTTCGCGCGTGTCGGGCGTAAAATCTTCCGTGTTAAACGGGTTGGGAGTGTTTTTCACCATACTGTGCGCGTGCTTTGTGTTCCGCACGGAAAAATTTAATTTGATTAAACTCGCGGGCTGTATCTTAGGCTTCGGCGGCGTTATCCTTATAAACCTCGGCGGCGATTTTTCGTTTACGTTCAGCTTTTTGGGCGAAGGTTTTTTAATACTTTCGGGCTTGTCCTCGGCAATTGCGGCGGGCTTAGTAAAGATATTTTCCCGCAAGGAAAACACAACCGCGCTGTGCGGATATCAGTTTTTAACGGGCGGCTTGGCGCTAATCATAATAGGCGCAAGCTTCGGAGGCAAAATTCCGCACGTGTCCGTCGGCGGGGCGTTTATGCTTTTATACCTTGCCTTTCTTTCGGCGTGCGCGTTTACTTTGCAGGGCTTTTTGCTTAAATACAACCCCGTTTCCAAAGTTGCCGTTTACAAGAGCACGAACCCGCTTTTCGGCGCGGTGTTTTCGGCAATAATACTTTCGGAAAGCGACCAACTGCTATCCTTTTACACTTTAATAGCCATAGTTTTGGTGTGTCTGGGAATATTTATAATAAACAAATTCGGCGAAAAGCGCAAAAAAACCTGAATTATTTTTACAAATTCACCCCTTTTTTCATTGTCAAAAACTTTCCGCTGTGTTATAATTTTTCGGTAAACAACGAATTTTGAGGTTGGCATTGATGTTAAATCTTTTAATTGCTATGGGGGACCCCCAATATATAACCTACGTAGTACTTACAACGATAGCTATCGTGGCGATGTTCCTCGCCTCTTTGGCTGCTATAATTTTAGTTCTGTTACAGCAGAGTAATTCGGAAGGTATACAGGGCATAACCGGTTCAAGCGAAACTTTCTTCGGCAAAAACAAAGGTCAGTCGATTGAGAGCAAGTTGAAGAAATGGAGCTGGATTTGCCTTGCCGTTCTTGCGGTGATTGCAATAGCTTTCTATATCGTTACGATTATTCTCGACTAATAAACCGGATAAGTTTATACTGCGGCGGAACTGTGTGCGTTTCCGCCGCTTATTTTTTAATTTGCACACGCCTGCACACGGAAATTTTACATATGGATTTAAAGAAGATTATTAAAGAAGGCTTTAAAAGCGGCAAATTGAAAGGCGTTCCTATAAACGCGGTTACAACGGCGTTGCGCCTTTCCCCCTCCTACAAAAAGCCTGTAAGAGCAATTTTAAAACAGCTTACCGACGAAGGTTACGTTATAACCGACGGCGTAAGATACGGCACGCCCGAACAGATGCGCGCCTTTACGGCGCGCGTAAAAGCCACGCGGAATGGCGCGGTTTTTCTTATTCCCGAAGGCAAAGCCGAGCGAGAAAACGACTACTTTGTACCCAAGAAATATTTAAAGGAAGCGCTTGACGGCGACACCGTGCTCGCCGTTCCAAGACCGCGCACGCAGGACGAAGCCGCCGTTATAAAAATTTTGGAGCGCGGGCGCAAGACGGTTGTTGGCGTATTCGAAAGCGACAGGCGCTGGGGATACGTTATTCCCGACGACCGCGCATTTGCAAGCGACGTCTTTATCCCATTCGACTTATCCGCGGGCGCGGAGGACGGCGACAAGGTTATAGCCGAAATAACCTCCTACCCCCGCGGCAAGGCGGTCGGAGGAAAAATTATAGAAATTTTGGGCAAGGACGGCGATTTTTTCACCGAGGAAAGGGCGATTATACGCAGTTACGAGCTGGCGGAAGAATTTCCCGAATACGTTGAGCGCACCGCCGAACAGGTTGCCGCCGAAAGGGTTGAACTCGGCGACCGCCGCGACTTGCGCAACCTTTTAACCGTTACGATAGACGGCGTTGACACGCGCGACATAGACGACGCCGTATCGCTTGAAATAGTAGACGGCAATTACCGTTTAGGCGTGCATATAGCCGACGTAAGCAACTACGTTAAGCTTAACGGCTGTATCGACAAGGAAGCCTACGCACGCGGCACGAGCGTGTACTTCCCCGACCGCGTTCTGCCTATGTTGCCCAAAGCCCTTTCGAACGGCGCGTGCAGTTTAAACGAGGGCGAGGACCGCTACGCCCTTTCCTGCATTATGACGTTTAACAAAAACGGCAACCGCGTATCGTACGAAATTTGCGAAAGCGTTATAAACAGCGACAAGCGTTTAACATACGACGAAGTTACCGCAATATTAAACGGCGAGCGGACGGACTTTGTTCCCGCTTGCGCGCGGATGCTTAAAGATATGGAAAAGCTTTGCCTGCTTTTAGAGGACAGGCGTAAACGGGCGGGCGAGGTAAGCCTTGACGTAAAAGAGGCGCATATATACCTTGACGAAAAGGGCGAAATTGTAATTCCCGACTACGACAGGGCTATTTCGCACCGCATTATAGAGCAGTTTATGGTAAGCGCGAACGAAGCCGTAGCCGAGTTTGCCGAAAAGCGCGGCGCGCCCTTTTTATACCGCATACACGAAAAGCCGTCGGCTGAAAAAGCTTCGCTCCTTTATTCGTTCGTGCGCGATTTGGGCATTAACGCCAAGGGCTCGCCCGAGGACGCGCGCCCCTGCGACTACCAGAGAATTTTAACTGCCGCGGCGGACAAGCCGTACTCCTCCGTAGTAAGCAAAGTTATGCTCCGCTCTATGCAGAAAGCCAGATACTCCGCGGATAACAGGGGGCACTTCGGGCTTGCAAGCGAGTGTTACTGCCACTTCACTTCGCCCATACGCAGATACCCCGACCTGTTTGTTCACCGCGTGTTAAAAATGCTTTTGCGCGGGGATATTGCGGGGGCAAACGCAAAATTTGCGCCTATTGCCGAGCGCGCGGCAATTGATACGAGCGAGCGCGAACGCAACGCCGACGCGGTTGAACGCGACGTTGACGATTTGTACAAGGTTGTATATATGCAGTCGCGCATTGGCGAAAGTTACGACGCGGTTATTTCCGGCGTGATAGAGAGCGGCGTGTTTGCCGAGCTTGCCAACACGGTAGAGGGCTTTATCCCCATAGACTGCCTGCCCGCCGACCGTTACTTTTACGTTGCCGAAAAGTTCAAATTATACGGCAGAAAAGTCAGCTTTTGCATAGGCGACAAAGTGAGGGTTAAAGTTGCCGCCTGCGACCTTGGCGCGCGGCGCGTACAATTTGTACTCGATTGACTTTACATTATAAAAAAAGAGGTTTATAATAATTTTATGAAACAGATTGCTTACAACAAATCGGCTTCGTTCGAGTATTTTATCGAGCAGAAATACGAGGCGGGAATAGTTTTGGAGGGCGCGGAAGTTAAGTCGTTGCGCGCGGGAAATTGCAATCTGAAAGACAGTTTCTGTTTTATCCGCGAGGGGCAGGTAACGCTGAAAAATATGCACATACCCGTTTACGACAAGAGCGGCGCGTTCAACTCCAAGGACAGCAAGCGCGACAGAAAACTTTTGCTTCACAAATTTGAAATTGACAAAATAGTCGGAAAAATAAACGCCAAGGGTATGACGCTTGTGCCCATATCCCTCTACTTTAAGGACAACCTGATTAAAGTTGAAGTTGCGCTGTGCCGCGGCAAACAGAGCTTTGATAAAAAGCAGACAATTAAACAGCGCGATATAGAGCGCGACACCAAGCGGCAACTTAAAGATTACTAAAAGACGCATACGGTGCATAACCGCAAAAAGGAGCTTAATTTATGAAAAATTACAAACTTGACACGCTGTGCGTGCAGGCTGGCTACAAACCCAAAACAGGCGAAAGCAGAATACCCGCAATCAGCCAATCGACCACCTTTTTTTACGGCGACACGCAGGCTATGGCAGACTGCTTCGACTTGAAGAGCGCGGGCTACTTCTACTCCCGACTTTCCAACCCCACCGTGGCGGCGTTCGAAGGCAAGGTTGCCGCGCTCGAAGGCGGCGTTGCCGCAATAGGCTGTTCTTCGGGAATGTCGGCTACAACCCTTTCGGTGTTCACCGTTGCGGGCGCGGGCGACAATATTTTAAGCTCGGCAGAAGTATACGGCGGCACATATAACCTGTTCGGCACCACCCTGCCCAAGCTCGGCATAGAGTGCAGGTTCTTCAACCCCGATTCTTCGGCGGAGGAAATAGAAAAACTCATCGACGGCAAAACCAAAATGGTGTTTATCGAAACGGTTGCAAACCCCGCCATATCCGTAGTCGACTTTGATAAAATTGCAAAGATTTGTAAAAAACACGGCGTTTTGCTTGCCGTTGACAACACGCTTGCCACTCCCGCGCTCTGCCGCCCCAAGGAGTTTGGCGCAAACGTTATTATACACTCCTCTTCCAAGTACCTCGACGGACACGCCGCGGCTTTGGGCGGAGTTATAGTAGACTGCGGCAACTTCGACTTTAAGGCAAGCGAGCGTTACGCTTCTTTCAACCAGCCCGACGAAAGCTATCACGGGCTTGTTTATTCCGATTTGCCCGTTGCGGTGTTTGCAACCAAGTGCCGCGCGCAGATGATTAGAGATATCGGCGCGATTATGTCGCCGCAGAACGCATTCCTTTCCTATATAGGAAGCGACACGCTTGCGCTGAGAATGGAAAAGCACTCCGCAAACGCGGCAAAGGTAGCCGAGTATCTTTCCAAGCACCCCAAAATCGAGTGGGTAAGGCACCCCTCGTTGAAAGGCGACAAGTATCACGAGCTGGCTAAAAAATACCTGCCCGACGGTCAGGGCGGTATGCTCAGCTTCGGCATCAAGGGCGATTCGCAAAAGTGCGCCCTGTTTATGGAAAGCTTACGGCTCATAACGCAGGAAACGCACGTTGCCGACGTAAGAAGCTGCGTGCTTCACCCCGCCTCCACCACTCACAGACAACTTTCGAAAGAGGACCTTGCCGCGGCGGGCGTACCCGAAAATCTTATAAGGCTTTCGGTGGGCATAGAAAACGCCGAGGACATAATCGCCGACATAGCTCAGGCGCTTGAAAAGGTTTAATTGCCGTAACAAAAGCGGAAATTTGCGGTTGCCCCGCATATATGCCCGCGCGAATGAGGAAAACATATGCCTATCGTAATAGACAAGGACATACCAGCCTATAAAATTTTGACGGGCGAAAAAATCTTTATTATGGACAAGGGAAGAGCGGACGTGCAGGATATCCGCCCCATCGAAATAGCCATATTAAACCTTATGCCCACCAAGGAAACGACGGAAACGCAGTTTATGCGCCTGCTTTCCAACTCCCCCCTGCAAGTAAATATAACGCTTGTGCGCACGCAGACGTACAACCCCACGCACGTGGAAGCCGAGTACCTTTCGCGCTTTTATAAAAACTTTGAGGAAATTAAAGGCAGAAAGTTCGACGGTATGATAATAACGGGCGCGCCCGTGGAGAATTTGGAATTCGAGGACGTTGCATATTGGAAGGAGCTGGAAGAAATTTTAGACTGGACCAAAACGAACGTTACTTCCACCCTGTTTATCTGCTGGGGAGCGCAGGCGGCGTTGCACTACTTTTACGGCATTAAAAAGCACCCGTTAAAGGAAAAATGCTTTGGAATATTTGCGCACAAACGCGTGCAGGACGGCGAGGTGGAGCCGCTTATGCGCGGCATTTCCGACGAGTTTCATATGCCCCACTCCCGCCATACCATAATTTACGCAGGCGACATAAAAAACGAAAGTCGGCTTAAAATTTTGGCATATTCCAAAAAGGCGGGCGCAAGCATTATAAAGAGCGTGGATAACCGCCAGGTGTTTGTAACCGGTCATATGGAGTACGACCGCGAAACGCTTAAACGCGAGTACGAGCGCGACAAGGCGAAGGGGTTGGAGATAAAACCGCCCGAAAACTATTTTGCCGACAAAGAGATGCAACAGGTTAAAATGAATTGGTCGTCCACTTCTAACCTGTTTTATATAAATTGGCTAAACTATTACGTATATCAGGTAACGCCTTACAAATGGTAAACACAATACGCCGCCCGCGCGAACATCGCGCGGGCGGCTGTTTTTAACCGTAAATAATAAAGTTATAAAACAAATTTCTTGGCTTCCCCCTGCGTTCAAAGGGGAAGCTCCGCGTAGCGGTGATGAGGGTTCGGCAATTTACGCCTAATAAAAAATTACGTTCTGCTTTTGTACAGTTTTGCCAAACCGCCCTCGCTTGTTTCGCGGTAGCGCCCCGATAAATCGCGCCCCGTTTCGTACATTGTTTTTATAATAGTATCAAGCGACACCTTGCGCGTATACGTTAAAAAGTTTGCTATGTTTACTGCGTTTATGGCGCGCATTGCCGCAACGGCGTTGCGCTCTATGCAAGGTATTTGCACAAGCCCGTTTACGGGGTCGCAGGTAAGTCCCAAATGGTGCTCCATTGCAACCTCCGCGGCGTACTCCGCCTGCTCTATATCCATATCGAAAAGCTCGGCAAGCCCCGCCGCCGCCATAGAACAAGCCGAACCTATTTCCGCCTGACAGCCGCACTCCGCGCCGCTTATCGACGCGTTGGTTTTAATTAAATTGCCTATAAGCCCCGCCGCCGCAAGCGCGCGTACAATCTTTTCGTCGGAGTACTTGCGCTGTTTTTTCATATAGTACATTACTGCGGGAATAACGCCGCAACTGCCGCAAGTGGGCGCGGTTACCACCCTGCCGCCCGCCGCGTTCTGCTCGGCAACGGCAAAGGCGTAGGCGCAAATCATTCTGTTTTCGGCGATTTCTTCCGTTTCGCCTATATGCTTGCTTTGCCAAAGGTAGCGCGCCTTGCGCATAACTTTAAGCCCGCCGGGAAGCTCGCCCTCTGCGTTAAGCCCCTCTTTCAAAGTAGCCTTCATCTGCTCCCAAACGGTAGTAAGATATTCCTGCGCGTCGGGCTCAACCGAAAAAACGTAGTCGGACAGACTTATTTCCCGCTCTTTAAGCTCCGCCTTAATTTCCTCGAACGTGTTCAAAGGATAGACTTCGGGCGTTTCGGCGATATTTTCCCCTTCGAAAACAATTCTGCCGCCGCCCACCGAAAGTACGGAGTGCTCGGCAACTACTTGCCCGCCGCGAATTACGGTTACAAGCATTGTGTTGGGGTGCTTCAACCGTTCGCGCCCGCTTCCGAAAACTATTTCCGCGCTGTCGCCCAGCACGTTTTTTACCGCGCAGTCCGTTCCGTGCCCCTTGCCCGTAAGCGCAAGCGAGCCGCAGAGCGTAATTTTAAAGGTAGCCTGCGGGTACATTTCCTTTAATTTTTGCGCCGCCGCTTCCGGACCCATACTGTGCGAACTTGAAGGTCCCACCCCTATGCGGTACAATTCCTTTAACGATTTCATATTTCTCTTAACACCTCTCGGCGCACGCCGAAAAATTTATAGTAAAATTAAATAAGCTGGAAGTCGTCTTCCAAATAAGTTACCTTGCGCACAATTTCCTTGCCGTCGCGCAACAGCGTATACTCCACGGCGTCGCCCGCCCTCACTGCAAGCATAACGTCCTTAAAATTGTGTTCGCGCATAACGGGCATATCTTCAACCGCGCGCTCCCCGCCGCCGTCGTTGCGCAAAATTCTTATGCGCTTTATTATATCGCCGCGCTCCACCGTGCCCAGCGTTTTGCCGAAAGCAACGCTCTTTACCGATACTTCCTCTACTATTTCGGCAAAGCCCTTGTCGTTAAGCCCCGTGGAATAGCTGTCGGTTATTTCCGTTTCAACGCCGTGTTTAACCACGTTTACGCCGTGCTCCTCTTCGCCCGTCTGCGCGTACCTTTCTATCATACTCGCCGCCACGCGCTTTATTGCCGAAGCGGGCAACGCGTAGCCTACGCCTACCGACTCCGCCCTGCCCTTGGCGTTTACCAGACCCACGACCTCGCCGCCGATATTGTAAAGTCCGCCGCCGGAATTGCCCGAATTGATTGTTGCCGAAGTGCGCAAAACGTTGTAGTAATACTGTTCGGGAACCGAATCCGTACCGAGATTTACGTAGACCAAGTCCAAATCTTTGGATATATAGCCAAGGTTTGCGCTGAGCTTTTCGCCGTTGGCGTTGCCTATCGCGTAAACCGTTTCGCCCAGATACGTTTCCTCGTCCGAGCGCCATTTTGCCGCTTCGCCGAACTTGGAACGTTTAACCTGTTCGCTTCCCTCAATCTTCAATATAGCCGTGTCGTAAGTCTTGCTTGCCGCGACTACCTTTGCCGATATTGCCGTGGCGTTCAAAAATTCCGAGCCGTAGAGCCATACGGAAACGTCGTCGCAATAGCCGTCCTGTTCGCCGAAATTAGCCTTGGCGGAATAGACTACGTGGCAGTTGGTTACAACCGTCATATCGCCCTTTTGCCTGTCTATATCGAGAATAATGCCCGAGCCGCTGTACGTGTTTCTTACTGTTACGCCCGAAACCCGCTCTATAAACGACGAGCGCACCGCAACGCCCGAAAGCAACGATTTGTTTACCGATTTCTGTATGGAAACGGCTTCCTCTATGTCCGACGGAGTATAGGAAAGGTACTCCCTCAAAAACTCGTCGAAAGTTAAGTCGTCGTTGGCTGTTTCCGCCTTGACTGCGGCGTAAATGTCGTATATGTTTAAATCTTTGCCGTCTACGCCGTCCCGTCCGTTGGTGGTTACGCACCCCGCCGCGGCAAAGCACAGCGCAAACGACAGCGCGCCGCACGCCAATAATCTTTTAATGCTCTTACTTCTCATATTATCACCGTTGTGCGCGCCTTACAGCTTTACGCCGTTTTCTATAAGCAGGGCGCGCGCCGTATCCACGCTGTCCGTGCCCGTCATATTCTTTACGGGCGCAAATTCCTTTCTCCTTTCCACTTCGAAGCCGAGGCATCCGCCCATAAGCTTTATAAGGTCTACCGTAAGCGTTTCGAGCTTGTACGCGTTGGGGCTTTCGGGCGTTACCTTTACTCCGTCCTCTATATAACTTACCTTCTTTTCGGCAAAGTGATAGGGCAAAGGCTTTTGCGAAATTTTGTCCAACTGCGCCACGTTGAAGAGGTAGTTTAAAATTACGCCGTAGCAGTAAACCAGACCGCCGCTATTATCCTTCAACGACTTATACTCTTCGCCCAGCTCGTAATACTCCACAATGGCGGGTAAACCGTTCTCCTTGCAGAGCACGCCCACGCGCTCCTCGGGCGAAACCTTTCTAACAACCTTGCCAGAACAGGGCAACCCGCTTAATAAGGTTGCGCCTATAAATACGGGGTCGCAAATTTTTTGCAAAACGTTGTCCACTCCGTACACGTTCAGCCACTCTATGCCCGCCCGTTCCAAAATTTTTCCGCAGGGCGAGTTTTTCAGCGACGTATACCAACCGCCGTTGCCGTTGGGCGTAAGTACGGGCTTGTACTTTTCTTCCAATAAAATTTTACCATCGCGGGAAACTGCGGGAGCCGTCCTCTGAACGTAGAAATGTATTCTGTCGCTTCTGTATCCGAAATAGCCGTTTTGCTTAAAAAATTCCCGCGTGCGCCCGTCGTTCACCGTGCTTGTCATTACAAACAGGTACGGATACTCCCCCGCGCTTTCGGCTACCTGCAACAGGTTTGCCATCTGGCAGGCGAAAATGGAAAGCTCGCGCTCTATCCCGATATTAAACGTGCCCTTGGGCGCGTCTATCCCGAGGCGCGTTCCCTGACCTCCCGCAAGCAACACCGCGGCAACCTTGCCCCGCTTAATCGCGTTTATGCCCGCGTCGTAAAACTCTTTAAATCTTTCAGCCGTTTCTTCGAGCGGCATAGCGTCGGCGGGCGAAAGCTTGCCCACGCCCTTTTTACCGTCCGCCGCGGCACAGCTTAAAATAGAAAAATCTATTTCGGATATTGCCGAAAGCAACTCCGCCCTCTCGCCGTCGCTTAGCTCGCCGTAGTACCGTAAAAGATGTTGCTGCCCGTATTTTTCCAAAAGCTTTTTGGCTTTGATATAATCCATAACATTTCCCCTGCGAATTAGCGGCGCAATTTAGTAATGCTATCGCGTTTATCATTATATATTATAAGTGCAATTATGTCAATCGCCGCGGGCAATATGTTAAAACGGCGTGAAATATGCCGCGGTAAAGCGATTTTTTATACAAGAATATTGACATTTAACCGCGTTGGCGGTATACTTAAAAAAACGAAATCAAGCGTCCGCTACGGCTGTTGCCGCGGACGAAAGGGGGAAAATATGCACTGTCCCGTATGCGGGGAAAAACTTGCCCTCTTTCTGCACAATCAGGAAGGGCTGGTACCTTTTTGCAAACACTGCGAAGAGTTCCGCTTTCCGCAGTTTGCAACGGCTGTATCTATGGTTGTGGTGAACAGAGCGCACGATAAAATTCTGCTTGCAAGACACAAGGGTCAGCAGGACTATATACTCTTTGCAGGCTACGTTAAAAAGGGCGAAACCGCCGAAAAGACGGTTACGCGCGAATTCCGCGAAGAAACCAAGCTGAACGTTGTAAAATACAAATATATGTCCAGCCGCTATCACGAGCCGCACAACGTTTTAATGCTCAACTTTTTGGTAGTTGCCGAAAACGGCGAGCTTTCGCTCGATTTAAGCGAGCTTGACGACGCCGTATGGTTTGACTTCGACGGCGCGTTGCAGGCGATAAGAAAGGGTTCCGACGCGGAAGCTTTTTTAAAGAACGCTATAACCGAATTGAAAAAACAATAAAACATATTTAAGGAGAACGTTATGAATTTACTTATGAGCGTAGGCTCGATTGTCGCAATAGTTATAGTTGCGGTAATCGCGCTTTTAATCATAATACTGCTCTGCTGGGGCGTTGGTGCAAGAAACAACTTCGTAAGACTGAGAAGCAATTGCGAAGAAGCTTTTTCGGGCATAGACATTTATCTCAAAAAGAGGTACGACCTTATACCCAACCTTGTGGAAACGGTAAAGGGCTACGCCAAGCACGAGAGCCAAACACTTGAAAATATTATAAAGGCGAGAAACCACGCCGTTTCCGCCAACACCAACGCCGAGAAAATAGAAGCCGACGCCGAAGTATCCACCGCCATCAAGAGCATAAATATGGTTGCCGAAAGATACCCCGATTTAAAGGCGAACGCAAATTTCTTAGACCTTTCCAATCAGCTTAAACATATTGAAACGCAACTTTCGGAACAGAGAAGATATTACAACGCCGTTATTAAGAAGTTTAATACCGAAAGGGAACTCTTCCCCAAGAGTATAATTGCGGGAATGATGCACCTTGAAAAAGCGCCATACTTCGAGCTTGACAGCGACGAAGAAAGGAAAAACGTACAGGTTAAGTTTTAATTCCAAAATTTAAGGGCGGCTTTTTTTGCCGCCCTTTATTGCGAGAGAAATATATGAAAAAGAAAAGACTTATACTCCCTGCGGCGATAGCCGCGCTGTTGTTAGCCTTAGCCTCTCTCTTGGGCGTTATGTTCGGCGGACGCGGAACAAACAGAGCGTACGCGGCGGGCGAATACGACTTTGAATTTACTTACTATTCGGTTACTTACGACGTACGCGCCGACCGTACTATGGACGTAACCCTCGATTTGGGCGTGCACTACCTCGGTTGGAGCAGTACGGGAATAATGTACGACATACCGGTAAATTCGGGCGACAGAGTTAGAAACCTGCGCGCCTTTGAATTAAGCGGCAAAAACGGAAACGAGAACCGCCTCGACTATAAGGTTAAACACGAAACGACAAACTTTATAACGGTGGATATGGGCGATTACTCCAACAAGAGGGGCGAAACGCACTACTACCGCGTAAAGTACGAGTACGCCATAACCAAGCCTGCGAAAAACGAAAAGAACGCAATATACTTAAACGCCATTGGCTTCGGCTCGGACGGCGCTATGGAAGACGTAAATATCACTTTAAATCTTCCCGCCGGGCTTATAAAGGACGGCATAATAAGTTTTGTTGGTTTTTCCGGCTCCGATAACGGTCATAAAGACAACTTTACGGTAACCGGCAACACCGTTACTATGCACATAGACAAACTGTACGCAAGGCAGGGCGTAACGTTTGAGTTGCCGTTTGAGGAGGGCGTGCTTTCAGTAAAGCCCGACCTTACCCCCTATTGGATAATAATCGCCGCGTGCGTAATGCTTGCCGCGCTGTTTGCCGTTAAATTCCTTGCCTTTAACAAAGACGGGCTTACGCCAATAGTAAACGTTGAAGCGCCCGACGATATGGACCCGCTTGTAATGGGCAAGCTTATAGACAACAAGGTTGACAAGAGCGACGTTACCTCGCTTATATACTATTGGGCGAACAAGGGTTACATAAAGATTGATTTGACCAACGAGAAAAATCCCGAACTTATAAGACTGTACAAACATTTGCCGCCCAACTCGCCGGGCTATCAGAATATGATGTACGACAGGCTTTTTAAAAGCGGCGACTGCGTAAAGGTAAACAGCCTTACCAACACCTTTTACGGCACCGTGGACAGGGTTACCAAAACGGTAAACGCCGAAAACAGCAAACTGTACAGCGGAAAGAGTATGGGCGTTGCCGTGCTGTTCGCACTGTTCGGCGGACTGTTTATGGGGCTTACCCCCTTGATAATTACGCTTACTACTATATCCCCCAAACTGTTGTTTATAATTCCAATATTTATGATAGTGCCGTCGTTTATAATTTTTGCGCTGACGCAGTCGGTACATTACAACAGGCTTAAACACAAGAAGGGAAAACAGGTGCTTATGTACGCGGGCATTGCGTTGCTTGGCGCGTTGTTTACCGCCATATACGTTTGGCTCGTCCCTTCGTACATAGTAGAAGTAGTGCCTAAAATTTTAATAGGCGCGCTCGGCTTTGCGATAATAATGCTTGCCGCCTGCATAATCAGCCGCACCGAGCAGTATGTTAAAAAGCTTAACAAGATAGTCGGCTTCCGTGATTTTATACTGTATACGGAAAAGGATAAGCTGGAAACTATGCTGGAAAGCAACCCCGAATTTTACTATCAGATTTTGCCCTACGCAATAGTTTTGGGAGTTTCTGACATATGGGAAAACAAGTTTGCCGCTCTTACCGTTACGCCGCCAAGCTGGTGCACGTCAAGCTATTCGGATACCGTATTCAACTTTATCGTTTTCAACTCGGTTATGCGCAACGTAAACAGAAACATAACCTCTGCGTTCGTATCCCGCCCCAACTCGGGCAGCGCTTCGGGCGGCGGCTCGCACGGGGGTAGTTTTGGCGGCTTCTCGGGAGGCGGACACGGCGGCGGCGGTTTCCGCGGAAGATAAACCTTAAATACAAAAACGAACGGTATAATAAAACTGCGGGTTGTAAAACTACGCGCAACGATTAAGTTAAATAAAGTTAAAGCCCCGCGGGCAATTTGCCCGCGGGGCTTTAACTTACATTTTCAAACAGTCGCAACAATAATTCCTCTTACTCCTCGCCGCGCACAAGAACGGTAATTACCGTAGAAACGCCCTCGGCAAGTTTTAACGTAACTTCGCAATCGCCCACAAGCTTAATAGGGTTTGCAAGCACGATTTTCTTTTTATCTATATCGTAACCCGCCGCCTTCAAGCTTTCGCAGATATCCGCGGCGGTTACCGAACCGAACACCTTGCCGTTTGCGCCCACCTTTATTTTTACGGTAAACGACTTGCCTTTAATGTTGGCGGCAAGTTCGCGCATTGCCTTTAACTCCTCGCTTCTGTGGTATGCTTCGGAAGTTTTCTTTTGGTTTAGCTCGTTTATTTTAGTGGCGGTGCCCGCCTCGGCAAAGCCCTTTTTAATTAAAAAATTGCGGGCGTAGCCTTCGTTCACGTCGATTAAATCGCCCTTTTTGCCCTGCCCTTTAACGTCCTGCAACAATATTACTTTCATTTTATCCTCCTCGGCGCGGCAACCTGCCCGCTCGTTTGTTTCCTATAAGTATTTTACCCCTTTTTACCGCCTTTTGTCAATAGCAGGCGTATAATTAGCCGACTTGCGCGCAAAATATATTTAAAGGCAATGCGTTTTACCGCAATGCCTGTTAGGAGGAAAACGTATGGAAACCATTAACTTCGGCATTGCTTGCGACGTATCCAAATGCAAGTATAACCACAACGGCTGTAACTGCACGCTTGATAAGATTCACGTCGGTTGCGCTTGCGACGGCGACCATTGCACCTGCTGCCAGAGCTATTCCGACAAGGTGTAACCCTTAAACAAGAAGATGCGGCGCGGAGCTTAAAACTCCGCGCCGCATTGCTATTACCCCCGTAATATCAGCCGATTAACGCCGCAACAGCCGCTTGCTCTGGCAGTGCGCCGAACCAGCCGCGCAACGGCAGATTTTTAAACAGCGAAGCCATAGGGCTGTGCGAGTACATACCGTCGCCTAAGCGCGAATAAAACGCGTAACCGTTAAATTCAGCCATAAAGTCCAAATCGTGTAAGGTATAGGCAACTCCGCCTACCGCCGTTAAAATTACCGCCATAACCGCGCACAGCACAATTGCGCCGATTACGCCGTCAACCGCCGTAAACACCTTGTTCTCCCTGAATTTTTCCGTAAGCTTGGGCAGGAAAATGCCCGCGATTATTACGAATACGGCGGATAAAAGGAAAATAATCAAAGCGATTATAACCCGCGCGACAACCGCAGTTTTGTCGCCGAGTGTACCCGCAAAGCTTGCAAGCAATCCGTTTTGCAAGCCGCTCACCGCGCCCGCGCACGCGTCCGAACAGGCGATTGCCCAGCTTGCAAACCCGAACCCGACAAGCAACCCAAGCACGACTACAAGACAAATAACCGAACTGATACCGCTGTTATAGCCCGCCCTCAAAGAAAGCGCCAGCACGCACACAAGCGGCAAATCGAACGCAAGGCAGTGCCCCAGTCCCTTCCAACTTGCCGAGGCAAGCGGCGCCGAAAAAGCCGACTGCAAAAAACCGATGTGCGACAAATCTATAAAGGTCAAAAGGCATAAAATTACCGCGCCTAAGCCGACGAGCGCGTTGAACGCGCCGTTTACCGAACCGAGAACGCCGTCCAAAACGCCCCAGCCGCCCGCTGATTCCTTTATTTTTTTGCCCTTTTTAAGCTCCCTTTTATACTGCTTTCTGTCGCCGCTGTCAACCGCCGCCAAAATGAGGGCTTGGTTTTCCTCTTTATCGTCGTATCGCTCGTAATGAGAGAGCTTTTTCCGCGCTTCCACGGCGCGCTCCAACAGTTTTTTAAGCGCTTCGGTAACGGCGGATAAAACCATTAAAATAATCACCGCCGATAAAATCATAGCCAAACCGTAGCCGCTTGTAGTCTTTTTAACAGCCCCGCCCAGCGCCCTTACCGCAAGCACGGTTACAAGCGCGGTTACGCCGCAAAATGACGTTTTTGTAAATTTTCTGAAAAAGCCGACCGCCGCGCCTATGGCAACGCCGATACATACGGCTATTATAAGCAATGCAGACATTTCCCCCTCCGCTTATTTGTTGAAACTGTCCTTTAAAGAAACTATTTCGGAGAGTTGCGCCTTGCCGTCTTTCGGCGGACACACTTTGTAGTAGCCCGTGCGCATAAGCTGAAAACTCTTGCCCGCGCACTCCGCGGCATACGGTTCAACCTTGCCGCAACAGGTGTTTATACTGTTTTTGTCAAGCCGCTCGGCATAGTCCTGGTCGGGATACTCCTCGTCCTTTAAAAGCGGTTTGTAGGTAGTAAAAACGGCGTCTTTGCCGTACTTGGCGTCCACCCACTGTATTACGCCCTTGGCTTTAACCTCGCTCTTAACCGCGCTGCCGGAACGCGTTTCGGGGAAGTATGTGCATTTAAGCTCCGTAACGTTTCCGTTACCGTCCGTAACGACCTCGTCGCAACGCACGATATACGCGCCCTTCAAGCGCACATATCCGCCCTTGAACAGCCTTTTAAACTTGGGAGGAGGCTCTGTTGCAAAGTCGCTTCTGTCAATATATACCGTGCCCGTAAACTTTACGGGGCGGGTTGCGCCGCTTCCGTCGGCGGGGTTTATTTCAAAGGGCAACTCCTCCTCGCCCTCGTAATTGGTTACGGTAAGCTTTAAAGGCGAGCAGACGCCCATAGCCCTTTCGGCGGTTAAGTTGAGTTCGTCCCTTATGCACTCGTCAAGCTGGGCTATATTTACCACGCCGTAGTTTTTGGCTACGCCCACCGCCGCGCAGAAATTGCGCAGAGCCATAGGCGGCACGCCGCGGTTTTTCAAGCCCATAAGAGTGGGCATACGCGCGTCGTCCCAGCCCGACACAAACCCCTCGTCTACAAGCTTTTTCAAGTACCGTTTTGACATAAGCGTGTTGGTTATGTTAAGCCTTGCAAACTCGATTTGTCTGGGCGCGGGGGCGGGAAAGCCCGCCTTTTCAATGACCCAATCGTATAAAGGTCTGTGATTTTCGAATTCCAGCGAACAGAGCGAGTGGGTAATACCCTCTATCGCGTCGGAAACGGGGTGCGCAAAGTCGTACATAGGATAAATGCACCACTTGTCGCCCTGACGGTAATGGGGAACGTGGGCTATTCTGTAAATGACGGGGTCGCGCATATTTATGTTGGGCGAAGCCATATCTATCTTAGCCCTTAAAACCTTTGCCCCGTCGGCATACTTGCCCGCGCGCATTTCGCGGAACAGGCGCAAATTCTCCTCCGCGCTTCTGTTTCTGTACGGGCTATCCTTGCCAGCCTCGGTTAAAGTTCCTCGCGTAGCCGTTATTTCTTCCGACGATAAATCGCAAACGTAGGCGTTGCCGTCGGTTATATATTTTTCGGCTATTTCGTACATCTTTTCGTAATAGTCGGAGGCAAAAAACAAATTGTCGTACTCGAAGCCCAACCATTTAACAGCTTCCACAATGGAATTTACGTATTCGTAATCTTCCTTGGCAGGGTTGGTGTCGTCCATTCTCAAATTGATTTTGCCGTTATACTTTTCCTTTACGCCAAAGTTGATGCACAGCGCCTTTACGTGCCCTATGTGCAGATATCCGTTGGGTTCGGGCGGGAAGCGCACGGCAATTTCGTTGCCGCGGCTTTCAAACTTTCCTGCTTCCAGCTCTTCGTTTATGATTTGTTCTATAAAATTAGTCGCTTCGGGAAGTTGCATTTTATTTTCTCCCTTTAATATTTGTATTTTGTTGCGTGCTAAACTTAAATTCTTTATTCCTGTTTTATCAGGAAAGCCCCGTAATTTTACCGTTTGCGTCTATATCGATGCTTTCCGCGCAGGGCGTTTTGCCAAGCCCCGGCATAAGCATAACCGAGCCGGCGATTGCCACCACAAAGCCCGCGCCGCCGCGGTACTCTATATCACGCACGTAAATTTTAAAGCCCTTGGGCGCCGCCAAAAGCGCGGGATTATCCGAAAGCGAATACTGCGTTTTGGCTATTATTACGGGCAAGCCCTTTATGCCCTTGGCTTCTAACGATGCGATTTTGCTTTCCGCCAAGGGAGCGAAATCTGCGCCGTCGCCGCCGTATACGTTTTTGACTATATCCTCTATCTTCTTTTTGATTCCGTCGTTTAAATCGTACGCGAAGTGCAGTTTGCTCTTCTTTTCGCAAGCGGATATAACCGCCGCGGCAAGCTCTTTGCCGCCCTCGCCGCCCTTTAAAAACACGTCGGTGAACACGGCTTCCACGCCCGCTTCTTTGCACGCGTTCATAACCGTTTCAATCTCCGCCGCGGTATCCGTGAAAAATCTGTTCATAGCCACAACAACGGGCTTTTTGTACACGTTTTTAACGGTATCCACGTGCTTTAAAAGGTTGGGAAGTCCGTCTTTAAGCGCCGTTAAATTCTCCTCGGAAAGGGTGGCTTTTTCCGCCCCGCCGTGAAGTTTAAGCGCCTTAACCGTGGCAACCACCACCACGCAATCGGGCTCTATGCCCGCAATGCGGCACTTTGCGTCCAAAAACTTTTCCGCGCCCAAATCCGCGCCGAAACCCGCCTCCGTTACCGCGTAGTCGGCTAAACTCATAGCCGCGCGGGTAGCCCGTACCGAGTTGCAACCGTGCGCGATATTGGCGAAAGGTCCGCCGTGAACGAACGCGGGCGTGCCCTCCAAAGTCTGCACCAGATTGGGGTTGAGCGCGTCCTTTAAAAGGGTTGCCATTGCGCCCTGCGCGTTCAATTGGCGCGCATATATGTACTCTCCATTGTCGTTTTCGCCCACGACTATGTTGCCGAGACGCTCCTTTAAATCGGCTATATCCTTGGCAAGGCACAAAATTGCCATAACTTCGCTTGCCGCCGTAATCGAAAAACTTTCGCTTCGGGTGTAGCTTTCGCACCCTTTCATATTGCCGGCGGGGCAGTCGAGCGTAAGCGCCCTCAGCGCGCGGTCGTTCATATCCATACAGCGGTGGAAGTAAACTTCCTTGATTTTGAGCGCGTTACCGCGGAAAATGTGATTGTCGAGCATTGCGCATAACAGGTTGTTTGCCGCCGTTATTGCGTGCAAATCGCCCGTGAAGTGCAAGTTGATGTCCGCCATAGGCACAACCTGCGCATAGCCGCCGCCTGCCGCGCCCCCCTTAATGCCGAACACGGGACCGAGCGAAGGCTCCCTGAGCGCAAGGCACGCGCTTTTGCCGAGGCGAGATATACCGTCGGCAAGACCTATCGAAACGGTGGTTTTGCCCTCCCCGCTCGCGGTGGGGTTAATTGCCGTTACAAGCACAAGTTTTGCCTTGGGCTTATAGCTTTTAACGTTAATTTTCGCCTTGTACTTGCCGTACAGTTCCAAATCGTCCTCTTTGAGTCCGAGTTTTTCCGCAACCGTGCGGATGTCCTTCAATTGCGCGCTTTCGGCTATCTCGATATCGCTAAGCATCAAAAAACAACACTCCTTTTATATGCGTTTACAAGTCTGAATTATTATACCACACCCGCGCGACAAAGTATATAATTTGAAAGCCATTTTGTAAAATTACTTGCAAAAAGTCAGGCGCTAACATTTTGCTTGACATTTTTTACCGCGGGGCATAAAATTATTAAAATTCAAATGGGCGCATTTTTGCCAAGTGCGCGCCGAAGGAGCAGAATATGGCTGACAAAAAGAGAGCCGTTACGCAGGAAAAATTGGTGGCTCTTTGCAAAAACAGGGGCTTCATTTTCCCCGGAAGCGAAATATACGGCGGACTTGCCAACACCTGGGACTACGGTCCTTTGGGCGTGGAATTCAAAAACAACGTAAAAAAAGCCTGGTGGAAAAAATTTGTGCAGGAAAGCACTTTAAACACGGGGCTTGACTGCGCGATACTTATGAACACGCGAACCTGGAAGGCGAGCGGACACCTCGGCGGCTTTTCCGACCCGTTGATGGACTGCAAAAACTGCAAGACCCGCCACCGCGCCGACAACCTTGTTGAAGCTTACTGCCAAAAACACGGTTTGGACGCAAAAGTAGAAGCTATGGACAACGACGCGTTGGAGGCGTTTATAAAGGAAAAGGCGATTGTCTGCCCCGCCTGCGGCAAGAGCGACTTTACCTCCATAAGAAAATTCAACCTTATGTTTAAAACCTTTCAGGGCGTAACCGAGGACAGCGTAAACACCGTTTACCTCCGCCCCGAAACTGCGCAGGGAATATTCGTAAACTTTAAAAACGTGCAGAGGGCGAGCCGTATGCGCGTGCCATTCGGCATAGGTCAGATAGGCAAATCGTTCCGCAACGAAATCACGCCCGGAAACTTTATCTTCCGCGTGCGCGAGTTCGAGCAGATGGAGCTTGAATTCTTCTGCAAGCCGGGCACCGATTTGGAATGGTTCAACTATTGGAAAAACTATTGCAAGGACTTCCTATTATCTCTCGGAATGAAGGAAGAAAACCTGCGCCTCAGGGACCACTCCCCCGAAGAGCTTTGTTTCTACTCCAAAGCCACGACCGACTTCGAGTACAAATTCGCGTTCGGCTGGGGCGAGCTTTGGGGCGTTGCCGACAGGACCGACTACGACCTAACACAGCACCAGACGGAGAGCGGCGAGAGTATGGAATACACCGACCCCGTTACCAACGAAAAATACGTGCCCTACGTTATAGAGCCTTCGCTGGGCGTTGAGCGTATGGTGCTTGCCTACCTTACCGACGCGTACGACGAGGAAGTTTTGGACGAAGCCAAAAACGACGTGCGCACCGTGCTTCGCCTGCACCCCTTCCTCGCGCCCTACAAGGCGGCTGTTCTGCCCCTGCAAAAAGGGCTTTCGGAAAAAGCCGACGAAGTTTACAAAAAACTCGCAAAGAAATTTTCGGTTACCTACGACGTTACGGGCTCGATTGGCAAGCGTTACCGCCGTCAGGACGAAATAGGCACCCCCTACTGCATCACCGTCGACTTCGACACCCTGCAAGACGATACTGTTACCGTGCGCGACCGCGACAGTATGCAACAAATCCGCCTGCCCATATCCGAGCTTGAAGCTTATATAGAAAAGAGTTTGGAGTTTTAAATGAAAACCGCGGTAAAGATTGGCGTTTGCGCATTGCTGTGCGCGGCGGTTGCAACCCTTGCCGCCTGCGTTAAGGCGCGCGCCGAAAACCAATTTTATTCCGTAACCGGCGTAAAACTTCCCAAATGCGAAACGGTTAAAACGACTGATACCACGGGCTGGTTCGGCGACGGAGAAGTAACCTACACTTTCACCTTTAACCAAGCCAACGGCAAGGCGCTAGAAGAAACTTTAAAATCGGCAAAAAACTGGGCGGCTTTGCCTATGACGGCTGAATTCGAGGAGCAAACTTACGTATATTATCACGCGTCCGTTCCCCGCGTAGAAAGCGGATATTACTACTACGGAGGCGGAAATTATACGTTTACCGTTGCGATATACGACGCGCAGGCGCGCACCGTTTATTTCAGCGGAATAAATATATAAATTGTAATTTTACAAAGCGTAATGCGGTCGGCTTGAATAGCCGACCGCTCCGTTTATTTTTTATATTTATCTTATTTTATCGAGTATGGAAGAAAGCCCGCCGAAGCCGACTACTGCGATAAGCAGTATAACCGCAACTACTATTGCAACTATAATCACCCCGCAGAAATAACTTCTTGCAAAACTACGCCTGTTTATGTTGCTATCCGTGCAGGCAAAAACTATAAGGCAGATAAAGCCCACAAGCGGAATGGCAAACAAGAGCTGATAGCCGAAATACGCCCACGCACTCAACGGGCGGTATTTATAAGGTAAATTTTCTATTTCCTGCTTTTCATATTTGCTCATATTCATCTCCGTTACGTATACTTTTCATTATAATAAATCATAATTATGATATTGTCAATCATAATTATGATTTATTGATATAATTTTTTTAAATGGAGAACTTTGGAGAAAGACTGAAAGAATTGCGTTTAGAAAAAGGCTTAACGCAAAAACAGCTTGCCAACGAAATAGGCAACACGCAGTCGGCAATCGTTTATTGGGAAAGCAATAAGCAAGAGCCAACTATTTCCACGCTGAAAAAATTATGTAGATTCTTCAACGTTTCCGCCGATTATCTGATTGGTTTAGAAGAATAAAACGAAGATTGCCCGCGGCATATGCCGCGGGCAATCAATTTTAATCAATCTTAATCTTCATCTGCGGAAGTATCGCCCAAAAGCGTGCTTACAAGCTTTTTGCCGAGCTTCTTACCTATGCGCTCCTTTAAAGTGGGCTTTTTAGGCTTCTGCGTTTTTTGCGCGGCTTTGGCTTTTTTCTTTTTCTCTTCCACCTCTATACTGCCTTGAAGCTCTATCTCCTTACAGGGGTCGGAAACTATATAACCGCACTCCATAGCGTACTCGAATACGTTTTTTATAACGCCCTCGGTTATGTGCCTGTCCCCCTCGGGCACGCGCTCTACAAGCGTAATCAAGTGCCCCGAATTTACGTTTGCCACCTTCTTTTTGCCAAGCGCGGGCAACAGAACGTTATCCACGCATCTGCCTATGTCGTTCAAATAGTTTTTGGAAACGCGCCTAATCGTTTTCGAAGCGGCGTTTTCACTGCTTAACAGCTGGAACCACTCTAAAACGACGAACGAGAATTTCAGTTTTACCTTGGTGGGCGAAATCAGCCAGCGGGCAAGCCCGCCCAACCCGCCGAATATGAGCGGGAACAGCGAAAGTATAACGAACACTATGGAAACAATAAGCGCAATAGTGTCCAACGCCACGGCGACAACGTCGCTCGTGCCCGAAATCAGCGACATTATAACAGCCGTTATGCCCATTATAAGCGAGCTTATACGCACTACTAAGCGCAACCAGGTAAGCACCCTCTTTTTCTTTTTAACGCTCTTGGTATTTGAGTTTATGCCCCAAACAAGGCTGAACGCCACCAACACGGCGGTAAACAGCACGTGCACGCCTATAATGGAAAACACCGCAATCCAGGAGGTGTACGCAACTATTTTGTTTACGCCCAAAAACACCATAAACCCAACATATAGCAGGGTGAACACGGACGAAAGTATTGTATTTACAATTGAAAGTCGCCTTAAAATCTGCGCGCGGTTGGCGTAAACCGACTTTATTAAACAGCGCAAATCGAACACGTCTTTTGCAAGCGTGAACGTTTCCTCCGCAGAAATTGTGTGGCGCACTTCCTTTATTACCGTTTCCACCGTTTCCGCCTTTATTTCCAAGGGCTTGGTTTCCTCCGCCGCGTCCTCGGCTTCGGGTATTTCCCTCTCCTTTGTTTCGTTGCTTTGAGGTTTCATTTTAAATAGCCTCCCAATCAGTCCAAAAGTCCGCCGTATCTCTCGTACAGCGTTTCGAGTTTTTCCTTTACCGCCTTCAACTCTTCCAATACGGGACAAAGCTTAGTATAATCGCCGGCGATTGCCGGGTCGGCAAGACTGTTGTTTAACCGCTCTTCAAGCGCTTCGTTGAGGGATATGTCGGCTTCAATGCTCTTTATTTCCGCCTTTAACCTCGCTTCACGCCCCCTGTCCTCTTTCGAGCGGAACGATTTTTCCCTGTCGGCGTTGCGCTCCCTGCGCCTTTCCTCTTCCTCATTGCGCCGCTTTTCTTCCGCAAGCTTTTCCTTTTCCCTCTTATATCCCTCGTATCCGCCGCCGTAGGAATTTATGCGTCCTTCGGAAATTTCAACCACTCTGTCCGCGACCGCCTCGGTAAAATACCTGTCGTGCGATACGAATATAACCGTGCCCTCGAAAGCTTTTAACGCCTCTTCCAGACTTTCTCTTGCGGGCAGGTCGAGGTGGTTAGTAGGCTCGTCCAATATAAGCAGATTGCCGCGGGCGTTTTCAAACACGCACAGCGCAAGTTTCGCCCGCTCCCCGCCCGAAAGCGAAGAAACTTTTTTATCAACGTCCTCTTCCGAAAGTCCGCACCGCGCAAGCGAAGAGCGCACCTCGGTAAGCGAATAAGAAACGTGCCGTTCCCACAGCTCCTGCATTACGGTGTTTTCGCCGTTGAGGTTTGCCATTTCCTGGTCGTAATACGCAATCGCCGCATACCGCCCCAACGTTATTGCGCAATTGCCGCCGTTTACTATCGCGCGCAAAAGCGTTGACTTGCCCGCGCCGTTTTCACCCAGCACGGCAACCTTTTCACCGCGCATAACCTGCAATTGCCCCCCTGATATAAGCCGTTTACCGCCTATTTCAAGGTTTAGCCCGCTTATGGTAACCGCCTCTTTCGCGCAGTTGTTTTCAAAGGTAAAGTTGAATTTAGGGGGGCGCGGAGGCAGAAACGGCTTTTCCACAAGCTCCATTCTTTCAAGCTGTTTAACCCTGCTCTGCGCGCTCTTTGCGGTGGTTGCCCGCACTATGTTTTTATCAACGTAGGTCTGCAACTTTTTAATTTCTTCCTGCTGCTTCTCCCACTCTTTCAGCGCGCGTTCGTACCGCTCCGCCTTTAAAATTTTATATTTTGAATAGTTGCCCGAATACAAATTTACGCGCTTGTTTTCAATTTCAACCGTCTTACCGACAACTCTGTCCAAAAAATACCTGTCGTGCGATACTACGAACACGGCGCCCTTGTAGGCGGCAAGGTAATCTTCGAGCCAATATAGAGTGTTTACGTCAAGGTGGTTAGTAGGCTCGTCCAATACAAGCAGGTCAGGGCTTTCCAAAAGCAGACGCGCAAGTTTAAGGCGCGTCTTTTCGCCGCCCGACATAGTGTCGATTACTCTGTCGTAAAAGTCGGAAAAGCCCATACCGTTTAACACGGTCTTTATTTTTACGTCTACGTTATAGCAATCGCGCGAGGCTACGAATTTTTGCAGAGCCTCTATCTTTGCCGCCAATGCGGTATACTCCCTGCCGCCGTACTCGCACAGCGCAAGCTCGGCGGACAGCGCGGAAAGCTTTTCCACAGCCGCAAGCTCCTCTTTGAACACTTCGCGCATTTCGCCGTAAACGGTGTTGCCGCTCTCGTATCCGCCGTTCTGTTCGAGGTAGCCAATCTTTATGCCGTTCTTTTTGATTACCTCGCCCTCGTCGGCGTATAGCTGACCGAGCAGAAGTTTTATGAGCGTGGTCTTGCCCGCTCCGTTTTCGCCGACAAGCCCCACGCGCTCGCCCTCGTTTAAGGCAAAGGCAACCTGCGAAAATATTAAATTGTCGCCGTAGCCGAAGCCGACGGAAGAAAACGAAACCAACATATAAATAAATCGATACGCGCACATAAGCTTTAATTACTTATAGGCATAAATATAATTTTTCAAAAGTCCCACTTGGGGATAAATTTCGTATCCGCGCTGTTTCTGTCCTGCAAGAATACGTTTTTTAAATTGCGGCTTTTTACCGCTTCCAACACCTTATTGTACTCCCTGTCGGTTATACCCCGTTTGAGTTCGGGGAATTTTTGCGCTTCGCCGAAAGGCGTGTATTGGCTCATCAGACTAAGATAAACGCCCTCGGGCAGGCGCGAAACAAAGTCGACTATTTCAACGCTGTCGTACGCCGCGCAAGGCAAAATAAGATGTCTTACTATGCACCCCGAAAGCATTTTGCCATCCGCGTCGAATCGGGCTTTCTTTTGCGCCATAAACTCCACCGCAGCAAGCGCAAACTTTGCATAATCTTTTTTGCCCGTGTACCTTTCCGAAAGAAAGGGGTCGATAAATTTCAAATCGGGCAGGTAAATATCGGCGAACGTATCGACTATTTTAAGCGTTTCGAGCTTTTCGTAGCCGTGAGTATTGTACACTACGGGAATTTCAGGGCGGTAAATTTCAAACGCCTCCGCAATAGAATCCGCGTAGTGCGTGGGCGTTACAAGGTTTATGTTGTCCGCGCCCGCCTCTTCAAGTTCCTTAAAAATTTCCGCAAGCCGCTTTATGGAAACGCTTATGCCGCGAGTATTGCGGGAAAGCTCGTAATTCTGGCAAAAAACGCACTTTAACGAACACCCGCAAAAGAACACGCATCCGCTTCCGTTTTTAAAGGAAATGGGCGGCTCCTCGTAAGGGTGAAGATAGTATTTTGCAATTTTAATATCCCGCACGCCGCAGTAGCCTGCGCCCAAACTTCGGTCGGCGCCGCACTCCACGGGACAAAGCGCGCACTTCATACCAAGATTGTACCACAAAAAATACGGCTTGTAAACTACTGCAATTTAATTGACAATGGAAAATTATGAATATATAATATCAACATAACCTATAAAGAGTGTGCGAGAGAACGGCTCTGCGACCACACAGCAACCTGCAAAGCAAGGTGCTAATACCGTACCGATGGGTATTTTAAAAGCAATTCAGCCCGTTCGGTATGCGAACGGGTTTTTTACTTTAAGAAAAAGAGGAACGGCTATGAAAAAATTATTTACAAGCGAAAGCGTTACGGAAGGGCACCCCGACAAACTTTGCGACGCGGTTTCCGACGCCATAGTAGATGAAATTATCGCCCGCGACCCCGCCGCGCGTTGCGCCGTGGAGTGTTGCGCCGCGTACGACGGTATGCTGATTATGGGCGAAGTTACAACCGCCGCCGCGGTGGACTATCAGGAAATCGCCCGCCGCACAATCAAGAGAATAGGCTATGACTTCGGAAGTTTTTCATACGATAAATGCGCAATAACCGTATCGGTACACGAGCAAAGCCCCGACATTGCGCTTGGCGTAAACAACTCGCTTGAAAGGCGCGGAGGCGTTACGGAAGCCGAGGACGAGTTGGGCGCGGGCGACCAGGGAATGATGTTCGGCTACGCCTGTTCGGAAACGGACGAGTATATGCCCCTGCCCGTAACACTTGCGCACAAGCTTGCCGAAAAGCTTACCGAGGCGAGAAAGAGCGGAAAGCTCCCTTACCTCCGCCCCGACGGGAAAACGCAGGTTACAATCGAATACGACGGCGACAGACCCGTGCGCGCGGACGCGATAGTAGTTTCCACCCAGCACGACGAAAGCGTAACGCAGGAAAGATTGCGCGCCGACATAATTGAAACGGTTATAAACGGCGTAGTACCCAAGGAGCTGTTGGATAGCGATACCCGCATCTACGTAAACCCGACGGGCAGATTTTTGATTGGAGGACCCGAGGGCGACAGCGGACTTACGGGCAGAAAAATAATAGTCGATACCTACGGCGGAGCTTGCGCGCACGGCGGCGGCGCATTCTCCGGCAAAGACCCCACCAAGGTAGACCGTTCGGCGGCGTATATGGCAAGATACGTATGCAAAAACGCCGTAGCCGCGGGGCTTTGCGATAAAATAGAATTGCAGATTGCCTACGCGATTGGCGTATCCCGCCCCGTATCCGTGTTTGTAAACACCTTTGGCACGGGCAAACTTGCCGACGGAGAAATTGCCGATATACTTGTAAAGGAATTCGATATGCGCCCCTACGCCATTATTAAAACGCTGGGGTTGAGAAAGCCCGTCTACTCGCAGACGGCGGCGTACGGTCATTTCGGCAAACCCGCCCTCCCTTGGGAGAAGCTTGACAGAGTAAACGATTTAAAAAAATATTTAAAGTAATTTAAAAAAGTTAAGCGCCGCGCGGCAAAATTTTTGCCGCGCGGCGCGTTTTATTTTTTAATTTAACAACTTTGTGCAATACTAATTATTTGCCGCACTTTTCAAAAAACAAATCAGCGCCCTGCATATCTCTGCGAACCCCCAATTCCCCTTCGCTCTTTTTGTAATCTGCAAAAAGATACTCGTCCGTTACGCCCAAAAGAAAATCGGTTGAACACTCGAAAAATTTTGCAAGCCTTAAAACGTAAGTTATTTTAGGTTCGGAAACGCCGTTCTCCCATTTACATACGGCAGCGTCGCTTACGCCTATTTTTAAGCCGAGTTCCTTCATAGAAAGCCCCCGCTCTTCCCTTAATTCTTTAAGTCTGTCCTTAAATTCCTGCATATATCTTCCGTCTTTTTATTGACATTTTACTAACTTTTATTAGTTTTTCTGTTGACATTAACGAAAGTTAATGGTAAAATCAATTTCGTTAACGAAAGTTAATAAAGGAGAAGCACGGGATGACATATGAAAGTTAAATTCAAGTTTGCTGCAACTGTTTTAGCCGCGGTATTATTGGGCGTAACACCTATCGCAGGCTGTATTAACGATGCCCCGAAAAATTTTACCATACAGTACACGGACGATAACGGAACGCATCAGCTGATGGTAACGGGCGGCGAGAGCTACGTTTTGGAAAGCGTGCCCCAACGAACGGGCTACGATTTTTTAGGACTTTTCGACCAGATTGAAGGCGGAAAGCAATATATAACGGCGCAGGGTAATTCTCTTGCGGTTTTCAACAATAACTCAAATATAGTGCTGTTCCCTCAGTGGAAAGCCAGACAGTACAGCGTAATTTTGGATTATGCGGGCGCGGAAGTTACTGCAAGCCGCGAATACAAAGTTGAGTATAACGGCAAACTGCCCGAGTTGCCACTCAACTTAAAATCGCCGCACAAAGAGTTCTGCGGGTGGTACACCCAAGAAAATTGCGAAGGCATACAGGTCTGCGACAAATTCGGGCTTATACCCGTAGTTTCCGAAATAAACGAAAGCAACTTTGACATTAGCGGCGAAAACAACCGTATAAATTTATACGCAGGTTTTAAAGCGGCAACATACACGGTGGTTTTGAATTTTGACAACGGACTTACGGCGGAAACGGTAAAAGTTCCTTACGACACTCCCGTTAAAAATTTGATTTACAACACGCGCAACTCCCGCGGAGAAGGTGTTTTGTTTTGGAAACGCTCCCCCGATGACATAACGCCGTTTACGGGCAATATAGTTGAAAGCACCGCGCTTTATGCCGCCGAATGGGCAACCACAATAGAATTTGACACCGACGGCGGCGAACGCCTTGCCCCTTTGGTTGCAAGACCGGGCGCACAAATTTCACTGCCCGCACCGCAGAGAGACCTTTATAATTTTGTAAATTGGGAAAAACCTGACGGAAGCGCGGCGGAGTTTGCCGTAATGCCGCAATCAAATACCACGCTTAAAGCGGTATGGAAACCTAAAATTGTTTTTGACAGCAACGGCGGCGAAGAGATAACCGATATTTGCGATAAAAGCGGAACGCTTATTTCTTTACCCAAACCGTTAAGAGAAGGCTACGTATTCGGCGGCTGGTATACGCCCGATAAACAACTTTACACCTCGCGCAAAATGCCCGCCGTTGGCACGCGGTTAAAAGCCGGCTGGTATAAGCAAAAGACGAAAATAAAAACTTTTTTGGATAAAAACAGTTTCAGCGAAGTTATTTATTGGCAAACGCCGGCTATCAAATATACGCTTAACTTTAAAGAAGAAGCGCCGGAAGTAGATTGGGATAAATCAGTTTATGTTTCAGTCGATTTTCACGCTGAAATGAAACATATAATGGCAAAAATCCGTGGCAATGAAGAAAAAATTATTTATGAAAATCCAAATTCAACGGACATATACGCATCAAAAGAACATTTCTATTTTTATAATCAAACTCAAATTAGCGATGCCTATTATATGGACAAAGTTTTGGCAGACCACGGCAATGGTAAAATAAACACGACATATACAACAACAAATTTCAGTGCTTCTTTGGAAGTGAATGGCGGAATAGCTTATATTGCACTCGGCGCGGATAAGTATATGCGAAGTAAAGCTAATGAAACTATCTATATTGAGTATTATATCACGGGTTGGAGAATGACAAATTTCTGGGCGGAAATACACTACCCCGAAACATCGAAATTATATCTTTAACCGATTAGCGGCGGGCAAAATTGCCCGCCGCCACTCTTTTTATTTTTTACCCGTCAATTTTCAGCCGTTTAACATTGCTTTAAACTGCTCTTCGTCTATTACTTTAACGCCTAACTTTTCCGCCTTTGCAAGCTTACTGCCCGCCGCCTCCCCCGCTATTACAAGCGTCGTTTTAGAAGTTACCGCGCTTTGGCAAACTCCGCCGTTTTCCTCTATTATTTTTTGCGCCTGACTGCGGGTAAAATCAGCCAGCGACCCCGTTAAAACCACCGATTGCCCCGCAAATATGCCCGAAGCAACGGCATTTGCCCGCTCCTTTATACGCACCTCGCCAAGTAGCGCGTCCACCTCGTTTGCGTTGTAGCTATCGCCAAACCAACCGACTATTGAGCGGGCGGTTATTTCGCCTATATCGTTTAAATTTACAAGCTCTTCCTCGGTTGCCGCGCGCAGACTTTCCATACTGCCGAAGTGCTCGGCAAGGGCTTTTGAAGCCACCTTACCCACTCCGTCCACGCCCAGCGCAAAAATAAAAGCGTCAAGCGTTACGTTTCTGCTCTTTTCAATTGCGGCAAGCAGATTGTTCACCTTTTTTTCCTTAAAGCCTTCCAACTTCCCCAAATCTTCGGCGGTAAGCGAGTACAGCGCCGAAGCCCTTTGCACCCCCAAAGTATCGTGCATTGCCGTTGCGGTGGCTTCCGAAAAACCGTCTATATCCATTGCCCCCTTGCTTGCAAAGTGAGCGAGCGTAGCCACAATTCTCGGCTTGCAAAGCCTGTTTGTGCAAAACAGATTTGCGCCCGTTTCGGTAAGTTGTTGCCCGCAGAAAGGACATACTTCTGGCTTAACTACGTCTATACTGTTTTCGGCGTGCCCCACGCAACCCAAAATTTCGGGTATTACCTCGTTAGAGCGGCGGATAAGCACGCGGCTGTTGATTTTTACGTCCTTTTTTGCAATGTCGCCAAGGTTATTCAGCGTTGCCTTGCGCACGGTTGCGCCGCCCAAATCTACGGGCTCCACTTCGGCAAGCGGGGTAAGTTTGCCCGTTCTGCCAACCTGCCAGCGCACGTCCTTTACAACCGTTTCGGCTTCCTCCGCTTCGAACTTGTACGCCATAGCCCAGCGGGGAAACTTATCCGTATAGCCCATTTCTTCGCGGGCGGTACAGTCGTTAAGCTTTATTACCGCGCCGTCCGTCAATACGTCCAGCCCCTTGCGCCCGACCTCTATTTCCTCTATTGCGGAAACGACCTCTTCCCCGCTTTGGCATACGCGTAGAAAGGGGAACACTTTAAACCCGTTTTGTTTTAAAAACCCGAAGTGCGCGCTCTGCGTTTCCAGCTTGCCCTCCGACATATAATTTACGTTGTAAAATAGTATTTCGGGCTTGCGCTCGGCAGTTACCGCGGGGTCTAAATTGCGTATCGCGCCAGCCGCCGCGTTACGCGCGTTTTTAAGCTGTTCCTTTGCTGTCCTATTGTACTCTTCCAATACGGAAAGGCGTATAACCGCCTCGCCCTGCACTTCCAGCGTGCCCTTATAGTTTATTGACAGCGGAAAGCTCTTTATAGTAAGGCACTGCGCCGTAACGTCCTCGCCCTCTACTCCGTTGCCGCGGGTGGTGGCGCGCACAAATCTGCCGCCCTCGTAAGTAAGACACATAGTAAGCCCGTCAAACTTGTACTCCACGGTGTATGCGGGGGTGGAAACCGACTTTTCCACGCGCGTAAAAAACGCCGAAAGCTGTTCGTACGTTACCGACTTATCCAAACTGTACAGGCGGCTGATATGACGGTGCTTTTCAAAGACCTTTACAGGCTCGCCGCCAACGCGCTTGGTGGGACTGTCGAACTCCACCTCGCCCGTCCGCTCTTCTATCGCGCGCAATTCGTCGTACAGCTTGTCGTACTCCCTGTCGGAAACGGACGGCGCGTCAAGCACGTAATATTCGTACGCCCATTTGTTGAGCGTGTCGATTAAAAATCTAACTCTGTCTTTCATATATTATAAAATTTCCAAGGGGGCTATCGCCGCCGAAAGTTCTTTTATTCCCTGATTTTCGAAAGCTATATCCACAATGCTTCCGCCGTTTTTAACGGCTATTACCGTGCCCGCGCCAAACTTGGGGTGAAGCACCTTACAGCCGACCGTATAATTCTTTGCGCCCTGCTTTTTGGTTGCCGCGCCGCCGAAAGATGATGCGGCGGAAAAGGGTTTGGAACGCGTTGCCGCAGGTTGCGTTTTGGTATATGCGGGCGGGTCGGCGGAATACCCAGAGTCGGAGGTATAAACGCTTTTCCCGCGGGATGAAGTACCCTCCCAATAGTCGCCCTCGTAACCGTCGTTGCCGTAGTCGGAGCGCGCGCCGCCGTAACGCGACTGCGGGGAGCCGCCGTAGCCGTTTGAGTAATTGTTGCCGCCGTAGCCGCCGTAGGAATTTCTTCTGCCGTAAGTCGCTTCGCCGCCGCTCTGCTTAACAATGCCTAAAATATCGCGCGTGAACGGCGAGGGAACGGTTGCCTCCCTGTGCCCGTACAGATAGCGACTGCGCGAGCGCGTGAGCCATAAAAGCTTTTTTGCGCGCGTTATGGCAACGTACATCAGCCTGCGTTCCTCCTCCATTGCCGAGGGGTCGTCCTTTGCGCGGGAAGTGGGCATAATTCCGTCCTCCAACCCGCAGATAATAACGTTGTTGAATTCCAGCCCCTTTACCGAATGTATGGTTGCAAGCGTAACGTAATTGCCGTCGTCCAGCTCGTCTATATCCGAAGCAAGCGTTACCTGATTGAGATAGTCGTTGAGCGTAGCCTGCGGGTTAAGGCGGACGTAGTCGTCCACCGCCGCTATAAATTCGTCAAGGTTGGCAAGCTTGGCGTCGCCGTCGTCGGTATGGTCGTCATAAGCCGATTTCAAATCCGTTTCAATCAGCAATTGACGGACAAGGTCGGCAACCCCGCCGTCTACCGAAGCTATTACAAGTTTTTTGATTAAGTTTGCAAAGTCCGCAATTTTGGTTTTAGCGGATTGGGGCAGGCGCAAGTCGTCGGCGTCTATACACGCGTCGTACAGCGAAAGACCGTTGCTCCGCGCATATTCCTCCATCACTTCCAAAGTTTTAGCGCCTATGCCGCGGCGCGGCACGTTGATTATGCGCGTAAAAGCCTCGTCGTCGAACGGGTTGGCTATGAGGCGTAAATATGCCAGAACGTCCTTTATTTCCTTGCGCTCGAAGAACTTGAAACCGCCGAAAACTTTATACGGTATTCCGTACTTTCCAAATTCCTGCTCGTAGGAGCGGGTGAGGGCGTTTATTCTCATCAAAATGGCAAAGTCGGAGTATTTGCCCCCCGCATATACCGCGGCGTTTATGGTTTTCGCCGCAAAAAGCGCCTCGTCCTTTTCCTCTTCCGCTTGCACGTATTCGGGCGTTTGCCCCTCTTCCGCGTCCGTCCAAAGCGTCTTTTTGTGCCGCTTGCCGTTCTTGGCGATTACTGCGTTTGCAAGGCTTAAAATCGACTTGGTTGAGCGGTAGTTGCGCTGCAACTTATACACCTTAGCTTGTGGATAGTCCCTGTCGAATTGCAAAATATTCTCTATTTCCGCGCCGCGCCAGCCGTATATGGACTGGTCGTCGTCGCCCACGGCGAAAAGGTTGCCGTGCTTGGAAGCGAGCAGTCTTATAATGGAATACTGCACGGTGTTCGTATCCTGAAATTCGTCTACGTGTATGTACTTGAATTTATCCGAAAGATATTCCCTGACCTCCCCGCTTCCGCGAAGCAGGCGAAGGGTTTGCACAAGCAAATCGTCGAAGTCGAGCGCGTTGCTGGCGGAAAGATACTCGTTATACCGCTCGTAAGCCTGACACGCAACGCGTATGTTGTCCTCGTGCTTATACCGTAAACCGTACTCGTCGGGGTCGAGCCCGAGCATCTTGGCGTTGCCTATGTGAAACTTTACCGACTTTAAAAGCTTTTCGTCCAGCTCCAACTCCTTAAACACTTTTTTAATTACGTTGTTGCGTTCGGTTTCGCTGTATATGGAAAAATTTGACTGCACGCCGATTGCCTCGCCGTGGCGGCGGAGTATGCGCACGCACATAGAGTGTATGGTGCATATCCACATATTTTCCACGTCGCCAAGCACCGCGCCAAGCCTGTCCTTCATCTCCTTTGCCGCCTTGTTGGTAAAGGTTATGGCAAGCACGTTTGAAGGCAGGCATAACCGCTTTCCCAATATGTATGCAATGCGCGAGGTTAAAACGCGCGTTTTGCCGCTGCCCGCGCCTGCAAGCACAAGCACCGCGCCCTGCGTATCGGTTACGGGTTTTAACTGTTCTTCGTTTAGTTTTTCCAATATTTCATCCATAGCGCACCTTAAAAACGGAAACATATTCCGCGCCTTTCACGTTTATACGCCCGCGCGCACGCGCGTAGCTTAAACAAGTTATTCAGCTTGAATTATAACGTTAAACGGCTTTAAAAAATCACCTTTTTACGCATTGCCGCCGCAATACTATCCGCTAAACGCGAATAACAGCCGTACGTTGTAATACGGCTCTCGAATACCCTTGCAAGCAAGTATTTTCGCTTGTATTATAACTTAGTAATGCAAAAAATCAGAGATTTTTTCGCGCCGCTGTTGCGCCGCCGTTTTTGTATAAAAACTGCATTAGAGTTTGAATACGGCGCTCAAAAGCCCTTGCAAGCAAGCTTTTTCGCTTGTATTATAGCACAGAGGGCGCGTATAATCAAGGTAATTGACTATAACGCGCTCTCTTTTTCTTTTCTGTATTTTTCTAACGCGGCAAGATATTTTGCCGATAGCTCCATTGTGTATCTTTGCCGCTCCTCGTAGGAAAGCGTTTGAAAATACTCCCTGTCGGTAAGCCTGCCGAGCGCGTCGGAAACTTCGCCGTGCTCGTCCAAAAGCTTTTTAACCTTTAAATAGAACTCGTCCTCTTCCTCGCCGCGGATAACGCTTCGCACCCGCTCGTACAGGTGCGATTTTACCCTGCTGGCGTTTTTGCCGTTCATTTCCGCCTGCCGCGCGGTGTAGTCCACGTCCTCTTTGCACCTTCGCCAGAAATCCGAGCCAAGCCGCCGTTTCGCCTGTTTTGCTATTGCCTTAATATCATCCATAATCCACCCGCGCCGCGCCCGTAACCGCATTTACAATAAGCGCATATTTACGACATATTTTTCAATGAAAAAACTCTACCCAAGTTTTATCTTCGGTAGAGTTAATTTTACTTAGTTTTTATTTCTCTTTCTTGCCGCTTCGCTCTTCTTGCGCCTTTTTACGGAAGGTGATTCGTAGAATTCTTTCTTTCTGAGGTCGCCGATGATGCCGTCGCGCGAGCACTTTCTCTTAAATCTTCTCAAAGCGCTTTCAACCGACTCGTTTTCGCCTACTTTAATTGTCGACACTGTTTTCACCTCCCCTTTTCAAAGAGTTGCGTTTCATTCAAACGCTTACAAATTATACCAAAGCCCGCAAACAAAAGTCAATCGTTTGCGGGCACAAAAATTACTTTATTTTATTGTTGTTTTATATGCCGATTGCCGCGCACACAACGTTGATTATTATGCCCACGATTACCGACACGGCGTACATAGCGACCACAAGCAAAAGGTTGCGCTTGATTTTTTTTGTGTTCTTTAAAAGTATAACCATTCCAAGCCCCGCATTGGTGCAAAGCCCCGCCACGCAACTGCCGAACGTTATTCCGCCCTTTACGAACGTTTCGGTTATAACCGTAGACGAAGCGCAGTTAGGGATAAGCCCCACTGCCGCGGTAATAAACGGCTGAAAGTAAGTGCCGCCTATAAGCCCGCGGGCTATGGTTGCCTCCCCCACCTCGGCAACTATAAACCCGAAAATGAGGTTTACAAGCAGGATAAAGCCCGTAACTTTCAGCGCGTGGTACAGCGGCTCCAAAAGGTACAGCCTTGCGGTTGATTTACCCTCGTGCTCGTGCCCGCAGGAATATGAGGTCGCGTTGCCCGTTTCCGAATACAGCGGCTGAACTTCCGTGCGGCGGTCGGGTATAAGCGCGTTTACAAGATATCCGACGGCTACCGCAACAATTAACTTGACGATTATTAGCGGCAAAATAGCCTGCGCGGCGTGCGAGCTAAGCGGGCTGTTTACAAGCAGTATTATAAGCGCTTCGTCGCTGGTTGCCAAAAACACCGCCATTATCGTACCCGTGCGGATAAGTCCGCTGTCGTAAAGGCGCGCCGCCATAACCGAAAACCCGCACTGCGGCACAAGCCCCGTTGCGCCACCCAAAAGCGGAGCGAGCGGACCTTGCAGGGCGCGGCGCGTTTTAGCCGCCGTCGTGCCGTTTTCAAGCAGCTCTATCAGCATATATATTATTAAGATAAAGGGGAATACGATTAGCGTATCCTTCAACGCGTCGAGAACTACTTCCAAAACTACACCTTGTGGACTTTATAATTCTTATGGGGTTATTGACCGTAACGGCGCGGCTTATACCGCGCCGTTAAATTAAATTTTTAAATAGTCTTTATTTCTTCTTCTTTTGAACCTTTTTATCCGAAAGGCTGAACTTCTTTTTCAACTCTGCCTCTTCGTTGAAAGTCAACGGCTTGAACCGCGCGTCGGTATGCTCCGTTTCTACGTAGCCGCCGTCCCTCTCCAATAGGGTCAGGCGCGTTTCCGCGTCGAACAGATACGCGTGCGAAGTGTCGGGCTTTATATGCGTTTCGTCGCCCTTGTTTACGCCGTCCGCCCTTACTATGAGCGAAAGTTTGCCAATCTCGCACTCGGCATAATTTGCGCCCGCTATTTCTTCAACGGTGCCCACAACCGCCTTGGCAAGCCCGTCCGCGCCGACTGTAATATCTTCGGGGCGCAGACCCAAAATGACCTTTTTGCCGCTGTTTGCGTACTCTTCGAGCAGAGCGAACCTATTTACTATATTTTCGGGCAACGGGAAGCGCACGCCCTCGCTTACCGCGTAAACGCCGCCTTCGTCCCTCTCTATTTGCGCGTTGTTTACAAAGTTGACCGTGGGCGAACCTACCGTAAATGCCACGTAAGCGTTTTCGGGATAGTCGTAAAGATTGGCGGGCGTATCCACCTGCTGAACGAAGCCGTCGCGCAGAACAATCATACGCGTAGCCATAGTAAGCGCCTCGTTTACGTTTTTGGTGGCGTAGAGGAATGTGCCCTTCATTCTCATTTGCAAATTTATAAGCACGGAGCGAAGCCTTTCGCGCACGTCGGGAGCGACGCCCGAAATGGGGTCGTCAAGAAGATAGAGCTTGGGTTCCCTTACTATCGCCCTGCCGAACGCAACTTTCTGCTTCTGCTCGGCGGTAAGCGACTTGGGTTTGCGGTACAACACTTCCGTAAGCCCCAAAATTTCGGCGGCAACCTTTACGCGCTGTTCTATAAGCGTGTTGGAAGCCTTGCGCACCCTAAGCCCGTAAGCCATATTCTCGAACACGTTGAGCGAGGGGTAAAGCGAGTTGCCCTGAAATATCATTGCGACGTCCCTATCGCGGGATGGGAGGTTGGTTACGTCCTTATCGCCTACGATTATCTCACCCTCCGTGGCTTCTTCAAGCCCCGCGATTACGCGAAGAAGGGTGGATTTACCGCTCTTTTCCCCGCCGACAACGGCAATAAATTCGCTGTCGGAAAGTTGAAGGTCGGCTTTATAGAGAGCAAGCTCGCCCGAAGGATAGAGTTTGCTGAGATGTTTAAGCTGTAAATTTGCCATTACCGTTACCGTCCGTTGAAAAATAATTTTCCTTATAATCTATAATACCACGGTTGAGATATTTTACCAACCGCTCTGCGCACGTATTTTGAAAATTTATGGAAAAAATTTTGTTTGCCAAAACCGCCTGCGGGGTGTACAATAAAAATATGAACGCAAAAAACTACAACGCGCTTATGCTCGAAACAGCCGAAAGGCTGTCGGGCGAAAACAACAGGTTGCTGATTCACGCCTGTTGCGCCCCCTGCTCTTCCGCCTGTTTTGAAAGGCTTAAAACTTATTTCAAAATAACCGCGTTTTTCTACAACCCCAATATCGAGGACGGAGAATACTTAAAGCGCAAAGCCGAACTGATGCGATTTATAGAGCAAACGGGCTGGGCGGACGCGCGCGACTGCGAACACGACGAAGGCGCGTTTTACTCCGCAGTAAAGGGGCTTGAAAACTGCCGCGAGGGGGGCGAGCGTTGCCGCGCCTGCTTTAAACTGCGATTGGAGCGCACCGCGCGCGAAGCGGCGGAAAACGGTTACGACTACTTTACCACCACCCTCACTTTAAGCCCGCTTAAAGACGCGCGCATTATAAACGAAATAGGCTACGGGTTGGAAAAGGAGTACGCCGTAAAGTGGCTGCCCTGCGATTTTAAGAAATCGAACGGATACCTTAGAAGCCTGCAACTCAGCGAAGAGCACAAACTTTACAGGCAAAATTACTGCGGTTGCGTATTCTCGCGGCAAACGCTTGATAAAAATTAAAAACGGTGATAAAATAAATTATACAGACTTACCGCGCGCAACGCGCGCGGCATTATAAGAGGAATTATGGATATTAACCGCTACTCGCCGAGCTACTCGGTAAACCAGAAGCATATGACGCGGCTTGCCGACTACTCTACGGAAGAGCTGTTTGAACTGCTTTACGCCACCAAACAGATGAAGGCTAAATTTGCCGCGCACGAGAGAACGGCTATTTTACAGGACGTAACAATCGCCCTGCTCTTCGGCGACGCTTCGCTGAGGACCAAGTCGGCTCTGGAAATAGGCATACGGCAATTGGGCGGCGAGAGCGTAAATCTACCGTACAACGAAAACGATATGCGCGCGGGCGAAAACATAAAGGACGTGGTAAACGTTATATGCCGCTACGGCGTAGGCGCGCTGATTACCCGCGGCATCGCCCAGCGCGAACTTGAAAATTTTGCCGAGGTTTCGCCCATTCCCGTAATCAACTCCACCAACTCCGACTTTGTGCCTATGCAGGCGGTAAGCGACCTTTTTACCATATGGGAACACAAGAAAAAACTCGAAGGCGTTAAGATAGCCTATATAGGCAAGGGCACTAACGTAGCCGACTCCCTGTTGATGGGCGCGGTAAAGTGCGGTATGGAAGTTGCCGTTGCCACTCCCGAGGGCTACACGGTTAAAACCGAGCACTTGGAAAGGGCGGAACAGTACGGAAGCATAACCATTACCGACGACCCTTTGTTTGCCGCAAAGAACGCCGACGTGGTTTATACCGACTGCTACCGCTACCACACCCAGCTTACCGAAGAAGAGGCAAAAACGCTCGCCCCCTACAAGGTAAACAACCGCATTATGGCCCAGGCGGCGGGCACGGCAATGTTTATGCACCCCCTGCCCGCGCGGCGCGGAGTTGAAGTGGCGCCCGAAGTTATCGACGGCAAGCAGAGCGTCGTTTACACTCAGGCGGAAAACAAACTGCACGCCATAAAGGCGATACTCGCGTTGCTTATAAAATAATTTATAATTTAAAAGGGCTTCCCCGAACGGGAAGCCCTTTTCTTATTTACTTTTCAGTCTTTTTAATAATTTCCACAACGACTATTTCGGGGCGGTTGAAAAGCCTTAGCGGGCACTGCGAATTTCCCAGCCCGCGCGATATTACCTGCCGCATATTGCCACACGAATGTACACCCGAGGTGTATTTGGGAAACAGCCCCTGCCCCGGCGAATACACGCCAATTTTGGTAAACGGTATGCGCCACTGCCCGCCGTGCGCGTGCCCGCACAAAGTTAAATCGTACCCCGCCAGCGCGTAACGGTCGATATACTGCGGAAGATGCGCCAACAGCAGTTTAAAGCCCTCGCCTTCGGCAAGCCCGAAAAATTTACCCGCCTTTATGTGCGCGCAGTTTACGCCCGCGACGGTTATGCCGAATGCTGTGAATGTTTCGTCGTCCAATACCACCGCGCCCGCGTCGATAAGCCGCTCTTTGAATTGCCTGTACTTTGTACTGCGCATTTCGTGGTTGCCGCTTACGTAATACACGGGCGCAACCTTGGCAAGCGCGCTTACCGCCTCTACGGCTACCTGCATATCGCGCGGGCGGTACTTGTGGATAATATCGCCCGTAACGGCTATAAAATCGGGTTTTAACGCCATAACCTTTTTAACAAGACGGGCGTTGGCTTTGCCGAAGCGTTTGCCGTGCAAATCGGAAAGATGCACAATTTTAACCCCGCTTTCGGGGGCTTTGTCGCTATCTATTTTATACTTTGAAATTTTAATGCAGTTGTTGGAAAACAGGATAAACGCCGCGAACAAAAGCGCGCAACCTGTGCAAATCAACGCGATATATACGGGGAGCATTTAAGTTTCGGCTATTATCCTGTAAATATTTTTGCCCATATCGGCAAACCTCTTTTCGTGTTCGGTTACTATATTTTCGCAGTCGCGCAGGGCGTGCAAATCTTCGCACTTTTCTAAAATTTTATATCCGCACTCGGCGTAGCTTTCCAGTGAAAAGCGGTAAAAATCGCCGTCGTCCGTCTTTTGAATTATCCTGCCGCCTGCGCGCAGGAGCTTTTTGTATTCCTCTAAAAATTTAGGGTGGGTAAGTCGCTGTTTAGCATAGCCCAGCTTGGGCAACGGATTGGAAAAATTGAGATAAATAAGCTCGACCGCGCCCTCGCCGATATACCGCGGCAACACCTCCGCCGCGCTGTTTATAAAGTGAACGTTTTTAAGCCCCTCGTTTAAAGCCCTCTCCACAGCCTCAATAAGCACGTTTGAAATTTTTTCCACGGCGACAAAATTTACGTCGGGGTTGCGCGCGGCAAGCTCGCACACAAATTTGCCCTTGCCGCAACCTATTTCGAGGCGGACGGGGTTGTCGTTGCCGAAAATTTGCTCAAAATCGAGCGTTTCGCGCTGGGCGGCGGCGCGCTTCATATTCTTATCCGCCAAGTCGGCAATAGTCAGTATTTTGCCGCAGGCTGCAAGTCTTTCGTCCAAGTGTGATTTTCTGTGCATTCTCATATCAAAAATTTTACCACAACCACGCCTGCGCCCGCAAGTGAAATGCGCACGTGTTAATTTTATTTTTATTCTCCGTCCGTGCGTTTTATACCCTCCTTTTTAAGTTATCTATAACCGTCGGGTGAAAATAATTTTAATCGCAGGCGCCGCCGCGCTTTTTATTGCGTCGGATATTCGGGCGAGGGCGCGCCTGAAAAGGAGAAAAATGACGGTTATACAAATTATAGACACCTTTACGTTTTACGGTCTGGATATATTCGCCCTTGCCGCGGTAACCTGCGCCTTAGTGCAGATATTAAAGCTTACGCTATTTAAAAAGTGCAAAAAAAAGCTTGTAACGCTTGCGCCGTTTATAATCGGCTCGATACTGTACGCAGGCTACGCCGCGCTTGTAAACCTGAGCTTTGTATTTGTGGCGAAAAACTACGTAAGCGTTTTGGAGCACGGCTTTTCGGTAGGCGCGCTGTCCACGCTTATGTACGTATGGTACGAGCAATTCCTGCGCGACGGCAAGGCGACTAACGCGACCGAGGGGGTTATAGCAACGCTGATTGAGGGCTATGTTCCCAACGAAGCCGTTGAAAAAACCGCCGCGGAAATCGCCAACGCGATAGAGAGGGACGTAACGGGCGACGGAGCAAAAAAGACGGCGGATATTCTTGCCGCCATACGCGCCGACGACGTTACCGACGGCGACGTTAAAACGCTTGCGCGCCTTATTATAGAAACGCTTGCGCATATGCACACCCTTTAAAAAAGCCGTAAAACGCGGGGGCGCGGATACTTCCGCGCCCCTTAAATTATGCTTTAAGGCTCAATTGCCCCCTATATATGCCGCAACTATTTAGTTTTTTATAAATTTAACCCGAAGATTTGAGCGATACGTTATAACTCACCGAAATACTGTCGTATATATTTTCGGCAAACCGTTCGTACTCGTTATAAAACTTTTTATACAGCATAGTGCGCAAACCTATAACGTCGCAACCGAGCGTGCGCGAGCTGTTAAACAGGTCCTCGAACATACCGCCGATTGTCTTTTCACCCTCTTTAAGCACCTCTTTATCCAGCCTTGCCTGTTGCCCCTTCTGTGGAGTATATCCGTTGCTTTCGTCCTGCACTTTTGCCGTAGCCTTAAACTTGAACTGCAAGACGGGCGCGCCGTTTTCCATCTTCAAGCCCACTTCGCCCTTGCAGTTTCTAAGCCCTAAAACGCGCATTTCACCGCCCTCTCCGCTCTCAACAAACGCGTGCTTTACGTCGTTAAAAATCAAATTGAGCGCAAAGGTCTGCCTATCGTCGAGTATTCCCTTGCACGTTCCGCCCGCAAATACGGCGCACTTGTTGCAGGTCAGCTCGCTTTCTTCGCACTGCTGGCTCTGCGCGCCGCCTCCGCCGCCCGAGCCGCCGCCCGACTGTCCGCCGCCCTGTTCGCCGCCCGAGCCGCCGCCTTCGCTCCCGCCGCCGTTCTCTTCCAACACACCGTTTTCAAGATATGGCATATGCACGCTCGCGCTCTTGGAAAACAGCTTTTCGCCCACGTCCTTTATGGTAACGGTAGCCACGTTGGCGGAGGCCTGCGCCTCGGAGGAAAGCAGTTTATCTATTACGTCAGTAGCCGAGTTGCCGCAGGGGAACTGCTGGGCAATCAGCTCCGAAGCCTTGCCCTCGCAAGCCGCGACGTTAAGCGTAAGCCCCGTGTATTCGTTGCGGTAAAAATAGTCCAACAACGTTGTTATATCCCTCTGAAAACAGCTTTCGCCCAACAGAATTAGTTTGCAAAACACCAGCTTGGGATAAAAGCCCGTCTTTACGTTTACTTCGTTAAGCGCCGAAGCGACGGTTGCGCCCTTGCCCGAAACTATGTTGAATTTTGTGTTTTCACCGTTTTCCGCGGGCTGGGGCACGGCAAGTTGCGCGGTAAGCACAACCTCGTCCTCCTCGATATCGAGCGCAACGCCTATTACTACCGAGGTTTTGCGCAAATCGACAATGCCGAAATCGTTGGTAAAAAACAGAAAGGAAAAGGCTATTAAAATGAGCACGTAAACAATGCCGAGCGCGTGCTTTAAACGGGGTCGCTTCATCTTGCCTTCCTCCTCAACGCCCAGCAGAGTACGGGTATTACGTATGCGAACAGCAGAGCGGGTATCCAGAACCAATCCCCAGCAAGCTTTTGAAGCACCGTATAGTGGTTGTTGAACGCGAAAGTTATGGCAATCAACACGGCGTTTACGCACAGCGAATAGACTATTTTCCAATTTTTGTCAAACGCCTTGCACAGGCAATGCACCGCCATCTGTATATTTAAAACTACGGCGAAAAGCACCACCAAATCGAACGCGTAAACGGCGAAGAGGTCTACCCTGCCCACAAAACTTATAACTGGGAAAAAGACGGAAATATTGCTGATTGCAAACGAGCGCGTGGGCGCAAGCACGCCGTACAGCGAATAAAACGCCGCCATTATGGCTATTACGAACAGCCCGCCCGCCACGTACGATAAGGTGAGTTTTGCCGCGTCCCCCTTTTTATACTTGTAGTGCCCCGCAAACATCAACAAAAAGGCGCTTTCGGAAAAGCGGAATACGGAAGCAAGACTCAGCCCCGCCACTTTGCCGAAAGGCTGTTTGAGCACGGGCGCAAGATTGGTAAAATCGGCTTCGCCTACCGACATAATGAGAAAGCCCGTAACCGTAATTAAAAATACGGGCAAACAGATATCGGCGCACCTGCCCACATTTTTAAACGACTTTACCCCCGCGTAAACCGAAAAGATAAAGAAGGGCATAAATATTACCAGCGACGGCATTGTGTCGTAAAAGGAATCGTGAACGAGCAACTGCTGTTCGTTCATAGGAATTACCGCCGACATTACGAAGTACAGCGCAAACAGCGCGTAAATTATTCTTGCGGTAACTTTGCCGAACGTGTTTTGCAGCATCTCGAAAAACGACAACTGCGTGCGCGAGCTCATATAGGCAACCGACCAAATTATAACAGTCTGCAACGCAAGGTTGAACAGCGCGGAAAATATGAGCGCGTTGCCGACCGCAGCCGCCGCGTGCGCGGGATATAGCAACAGCTTTGTAGCGGCGCTATACGCCAATAAAATAAAGCAGATTTGCCTTACGGATATACTTTCTTTCATTTCTTTGTTTTCATCCTCGTCTTGTTCTCGGAGCGCAAAACGCGCGGGCGTTCGTCAAGCGTGTACAAATCCGCCTTGTAATAGCTGTCCTTCATATCCCGCGCAATCAGCGGCGCGAACGGAGCCAAAAGCGGCACGCCGTAGTCCTGTTCTGTAACCAGATAGCAGAGCAAAAAGGCGATAGTCAGCAGTAAGCCGAACGTGCCCAACGAACCCGCCACTATTAAAAACAGCAATCTTAACGTAGTTGAAGTTTCCACAAGGTCGGGCACGGTGTATAGGCATATTGCCGAAAAGGCTATGATTATTACCGCCGGCGTGGAGATTATTCCCGCCTTTACCGCCGTATCGCCGAGCACCAGCGCGCCCACTACCGACAGAGCCAGCCCGACGTACTTTGGCATTCGTATCGAAGCTTCGTTTAAAACTTCCAACACGAACAGGGTCAAAAATATTTCAACGCTTGGCGAGAGGGGTATGCCCGCAACCGAGCTGGCTATTTTGAATAACAGCAGGGGCGGAATAAGCTGAATTTTAAACAGTTGCGCGCACACGTATATTGCGGGCAGGCTTATGCCTATAAGCACGGCGGCAAGGCGCAGTATGCGCAGAATCGTAGAACGGTACTTAACGGCATAGTAATCTTCCGCCGCCTGAAAGTCCTCCACAAGCATATAGGGAACGGTGAGAGCAATCGGCGAGCCGTCGGAAATTATACCCACCCTGCCCTCGCTTACCTTGGCGCAGAAAATATCCGGCTTTTCGCAGGTTGAATTGCGCTTGAACAGCGAGTGCGGACGCTCAGACATAAATCCCGCCACGTAAGAGGAATCGGGTATAACGTCTATTTCGTTGTTTAAAATCTGCTTTTCTATTTTTTCGGGCAACCCCTCGGGGCATACTCCTTCGAGATAGCAAATAGCAACGGTTGTCTGGCTCTGCTTGCCAACGTTTATAGTCTTTATTTTAAGCTTATCGCTCTTCAACCGCTTGCGCACAAGCCCGAGGTTGATTTTTATATCCTCGGTAAACCCCTCCCTCGGTCCCTTTACGGCTACCTGTGTGGGCGGCTCGGCAACCGAGCGGCCGGGCGGCAGTTTTACGCCTATTATATAAAAGTCTTCTTCTCCGTCTATATACAAAACGGCGTTGCCGTCCGAAATATTTTTTACGGCGTCGGGCAAGTCTTTGCCGTCCTTTACGTCGGGCGAGGCAAGCATACGCTTAGCCCCCTCCGCCGTTATATCCTTTCCGGCAGTCTTTAAGGGCTTTATAACAAGCTCGCCAATCATATTTTTGTCAACGATTCCGTCCGCGTAAATGCAGGCGAATTTTTTGCCCGACAGCGAATCGAACTCCGCGACAAGAATATCTTCCGACGTAAGAATATTTTTAACGTCCTCTATCCTCTCTTTCAGCGAATAATTCATATGAAAATATTTTTAGCATTTTTTTAATAAAAATACTTGACAACGCATACTATGCAATGTATAGTATTAGACGAAGCGAGGTATTGAGCGTGGATGCACAGATAAAAAAGGGCGTACTCGACGCCTGCGTGCTTTACGCCCTGAGCAAGGGCGAAAGCTACGGTTATAAAATTATAATCGACCTGTCCAACGTAATAACCATATCCGAAAGCACACTGTACCCCATATTAAAGAGGCTTGAAGCGGGCGGAGCGGTTACCACGAGGACAAAGGAATTTAACGGCAGACTGCGACGGTACTATACGATTACCGAAACGGGACTGCAAAAACTAAATGAAAGCAAAAGGGATTTTGAGGCGATTAACGCAATCTATATCAGAATTTTCGGTGGAAAGAAATGACATATATCAAATGGAAAGACGAAGTTGAAAGTTACCTAATAAATCTGTCGGACGCGGAAAAGCAGAAAATACTTTCCTACTTTTCCGAAATGTACGCCGACAAGCGCGACGCGGGCAAGAGCGAAGCCCAAATTATAGAAGAGTTCGGCGCGCCGTACGACGTGGCTAAACGCATACTTGCCGACAGCATAAGCGCGGCAAGCCAACAGGATAATTCCGACGGCGCGGGCGCAAGCGTAAACGGCGGCAACAACTACAACTATAATTATTATAACTACAATTACGGAGGCGCGCCCGCACCTAACGCGCCCGCACCCAACGCGCCGCCTCCCCCCGCGAAAGAAACTCCGCAAAAGGAATTTGTCGCCCCTGCGCAACAGCCGGCGGCTATCGCACAGCCCGCGGCAACGCAGGTTAAAAAGAAAGCGGGCGCGGGGCGCATAATTTTGGGCGTATTCTTGGCGTTTTTGCTCGGTTGCCTGACAATCTCGCTTATAGGTTCCGCCCTCGCAATGATAGTTGAATCTTTCATATCCATCGGCGCGACGGCGGGCGCGATTGCCGCGGCGGAATGCGGCGGCGCGGAGGGAACGGCTATAATCGGATACAGCATTATGATTGCAGGGCTAAACTTTATCCTGCTTGCGCCCATATACACTCTTTGCCGCTTTCTGTGGCGCAAACTTACAAAGTTTTTAAAGGGAGCTTAAAACTATGAAAACCTGGAAAATATTTTTATCTGTTGGCATAGTCGCCTTTGTAATCGGGCTGGCGGTACTTATAACGGGGCTTGCATTGAACGGCTGGAAGATAGGCGCAAATCTCGAAATGACAACGTTTACTTCCGAGCAGGACAATAATACGCTTGACCTTTCGCTTGCGGCGGGCGAGTTGAACGTTGAATACCACGACGGCGAAAACTTTACCGTTGACTATCCCGAAGCCTACCTCTACCGCTACCGCGTAACCGAAAGCAACGGCGTGCTTAAAGTGGAGCCTGCAAGCAAACGCATCTATATAAGTTGGTCCGGTTGGTTATGGGGGCGCAATAAGCCCGTAGTTACCGTAAGGATACCGCGCGGTAAAATCGTTAATCTGAATATCGGCGTTGCGGCGGGAATTGCAAACGTAGCCGCAGGCGAGTACGGCAACGTGAATATAGACTTGTCGGCGGGTCAGCTGTATGCTGGCGACATAAAGTGCGCCAACTTTGCCGCAAGTCTTTCCGCAGGCAGCGCCCAATTTAAAGGAGTGGAATGTAACGCCTGCGAGTTCGAGCTGTCGGCGGGCACCACCTCGGTAAGCGCGTTGAAGAGCGACAAGATAGACGTAGACCTTTCTGCGGGCACGGCTAACTTAGCGGTAACGGGCAACAAATCCGAATACGTAATAAAGGTAGATAAATCGGCGGGAAGTTGCAACGTTTCTGACCAGCTTATCTCTCCCGACGTTACGGCAATCAAGTATTTAAATATCGACCTCTCCGCCGGCACCGTCAACGTAACGTTCAGCGGTTGACATAAAACGACAAAAATGATAAAATACAGCCTTGAAAAGGGCTGTATTTTTTTGCGCCTTAAATACGTTAAAACAATGATATGCGCGGGGCAACGCGCGAGGTGGTTTATGCAGAAAATCGATTTCGACGGCACATACTTCAACCCCAAAGACGTTTTGGAGTGCGGTCAGGTATTCAGATTTAAGCAGTATAAAAAAGGATATAAGGCGTTTACGGCGGACAAAGCCTGCTACGTATACGCCGACGGAAACAAAACCGTAATAGAGAGCGATTATCCCGACTATTTTTACAATTATTTCGATTTGGAGCGGGAATATGCCGCGGTGATTGAAGAAATAAAGAAATTCAACATACCCTTTTTGACCCGCTCGTGCGAGCTGGGCAAGGGCTTGCGCCTGTTGAACCAAAACGCCGAAGAAACCATATTTTCCTTTATAATTTCCCAAAACAACAACATTCCCAGAATAAAGGGCATAATAGAGCGCATATGCGACAGTCTGGGCGACAAGCGGGAATTTATGGGCGAAGAATACCGCGCCTTTCCTACCGCCGCGCGGCTTGCGGAAAAAGACGCGGATTTTTATAAGAGCCTCGGCGCGGGCTACCGCGACGCGTTTATCGCCGTTACCGCGCGCAGGATAGCCGACGAGGGCATACAAAACCTTTACGGCTTGGAAGCGGAGCAACTGAAAAAACAGTTGCTAACCTACCACGGCATAGGTCCGAAAGTTGCCGACTGCGTATGCCTTTTCGGCTTCGGCAAGGCTGCAAGTTTCCCCGTGGATACCTGGATAGAAAAGATATACCGCGAAGATTTCGGCGGCACGTTAAAGGACAGAAACAAGATTAACGCATTCTTTACCCAAACGTTCGGGCAATATTCGGGATTAGTTCAGCAGTATTTATTTTATGGTAAACGGCAAAACTTATAGTATGCCCGATTATTTTTCACATTTTATTTGCGCGCAGAAAATACTTGAAAACTGCCCCAAGGCAGTAAAAACCGCCGTGAGCGACCACACTTTGTATATGTTGGGCGCGCAGGGCGGCGACGTGTTTTTTGCCTATAAACTCAACTTTAACGACACAAATTTAGGGCGCAGACTGCACCGTACCGACGCGCGCGACCTGATAGAAACGCTTGCGCGCGTAAACGTGAGCTATGCGGCGGGTTTTGCCACCCATTACGCGCTCGATTGCACGCTACACCCCGCAATATATGCGTTTGAACGCACAAGCAAGTCGCCTTTAAGCCACGTGCGCTTTGAAAACGATTTGGGGCTGTATATCAGCCGCAGATTTGCCGTTCCCCGCAACATATTGCCGCGCGAACGCATTCTCGCCGCCACTTTTCAGCTTTACGACTGCATAAGCAAAGTCGAGCCGAAAGTTACGGTAACTGGGGTTGAAAGATGCTTAAAGCGCCACTTCTCCTACACCCGCGCGCTGCTTAAAAGCAAGAAGCAGGAGTTTACTTACGACTACGACTTCCGCTCGCTTTCAGGCGCGGTGGACGACGCCGTTTCGCTTGGTGAAGCTTGCGTTAAAGCGGTGGTTTCGGGCGATATTTCAAACGAGCTGTTTTCCCGTTCGTTCCTCGAAAAATGAATTTCGGGCAACCCCTCCCCGTCCGCGTCTTCGAAAACCGCGTCGTAAAAGGAATGTTCCGCCGCCTGCGCGTAGAGTTCGTCCTGCGTGATTTCGTCGGCGACGCCGCCGTCGTAAAGCTGTAATACAAGGTAACGCTTGTCGTCCAGCTTTTTAAACGCCTCCTTGTAGGTGAGCGACCTGTCGCACAGCACGTACTTAACTTCTATACCCCTCTTTAACTTGCCCTCCGACGAGAAGTTTATAAGCTTAGCCGCGGGGGCTTTTTCTATTGCCGAACACACTAAAAACAGCGCGAACATAAGCAACGAAGGGTTGTAGCCCGAAAGGAAGAACGCCACCGTCAAAGCCACGGCGCAAAGCGCCGCAACGCACTTTAAAATTATTGTAGCAACCCTTTTGGAAAACAGCTTTGAAAGCACGCTCCCCGCCACCCTGCCGCCGTCCAAGGGGTATGCGGGCAACAGGTTTACCGCCAGCATTGCAAGATTTGCCTGCAAAACGGTATCGGTAAACGCGTACGTCTGCGGAAAAAACCACCACAGCCCGGCAAGGGCAACGCACACCGCGGCGTTTACCGCAGGTCCCGCTAAGGCAAGCTTTATTTCGTCCCCCGCCCTTATGCCGTCCACGTCGCACATAGCCGCCGCGCCGTAGGGCATAATTTTAACCTTTTCGCATTTAAAGCCCATTCTTGCGGCGCAAAAAATATGACCGCTCTCGTGCAGGAGCGCGGTCATCAGACATATCAGCGCAGACGGCAAACCGCCGAACAGCGCGCAGAATAGCATAACCGCAAAGAATAGCGGGTGTACGCTTAATTTCACGATTTCCAGACGGGGACGGTGCCCGAAAGCGTATAGCAATTTAACTGCGTTTCGCCGTCGAACATACTTACGCGCACCTCTTTTTCGCCCTTGGAGTAGGCGAAAGGCACGTTCGATTTAACGTCGTCGCCCACCTGCGCATATACTGTATCGAGCCCCGTAAACACGCTTGTAAACTTGGAGGTATGCGCTATTTTTACGGTGTAAACGCCGTCCGTTTCGGTAATCGAAGCCACCTCGCCGTCGCATACGGGATACAGCGTAGCCTTTTGGGTGAAGTGAATTACTCCGTCGTCGGTTACTGCTATTTCCGCGTCGGACAAATCGCTTACTACCGAAGTCAGTTTAAATTGATTGTAAGCCGCTTCCTTTTCCTTAACCGCCGTTAAACTACCCATAAAGGTGTTTATTGCCGTGTTGGGAACGAATACGTTGGTAACGAAAATACCCGCCGCAATGAGGCAAGCGGCGGCTGTTTCGGCTATGATAACCTTGGCGGCTACGCTGTGCTTCTTTTTCTGTTTTACGGGCGCGGTCAAATCTTCCGTCTGAACGTAGCCGTTGGCTTCGGGCAGTTGCATAGCATCCTCGCCCACGCGCTCGTTTACGCTCTCTACAACTCTGTCCTTCAAGTCGTCCGTGTGCTTGGGCTTGCGGGAAAACAAACTTCTTTTCTTAACAACATTTACGGTGCTGACAGGTATCTCCAACATTTGTGCGTATTCCAATCCTTCATTCATAAAAACGTGCTCCTTGAAGTTGAACTTTATTCAGGTCAGCTCCTTCCGCTTACCCTATCCTAAATATACGCGGCGGACAAGCTTTTAAGAACAAAAAAATACGGGCGGAAACAAATTTTTCCGCCCGCGCATTTCACGCATTTAATTTATAACCTTTTTAATGCAGTTTGAAAGAAGCGCAAACTGTTCGGGCGAAAGCGCCTCGCCGCGCACGGAGGCGTTTAAGCCGCACTCCTTTATCAGCCCCCGCGCGCTCTCGCGGGAGAGGGAAAAGGCGTTTATCAGGTTGTTTTCCAACGTCTTTCTGCGTGAAAGAAACGCCGCCCGCACCGTCTTTTTGTAAACTTCGATATCGTCGACGGGCAATCGGCAGTCGGTTAAATCGATGCGCACAACCGCGCTGTCAACGTTGGGGCTGGGGGTAAACATTTCCCTGCCCACGCGCTCTACAAGCGTGCAAACGCCGCGCAGGGCTACGTTTGCCGTAATTGCGCCGTAGTCGGCGGTATCGGGCTTGGCGCACAGCCGCAGGGCTACCTCCTCCTGCACCATAACCGTCATAGAGAGGCACTTTGCGGAATTTTCCACCAGAGCCATTATCAGCGGAGTTGTAATATAATACGGGAGATTGGCAACCACCTTGTACGGGGGCAGGGTCTTTTCCAGCTCGTCTATGCGCACGCGCGTAAAATCCTTAAATATGATTTCGGCGTTGTCAACGCCCGCAAGCGTTTTGGCAAGCACGGGGCGGAGCGAGGTATCGATTTCGTAGCCGTAAACGTATTTGGCTCTTTGGGCAAGCGCGCGGGTAAGCGTGCCCGCGCCGCAACCTATTTCTATTACGGTTGTATCCTTATCCACTCCCGCCCCCGCGACGATTCCGTCCAAAAGCGCGGTATCGGAAATAAAATTTTGCCCGAATTTCTTTTTAAAAGTAAATCCGCTTTCGGCTATCGCCGACCTGAACGCGCGTTTTTCCAAAATTTACCTCCGTGCGCGGCGCATAACTTGCGCGCGCAATATACATACTCCATAATGTAACCGCGGAACTGCGGCTACGGCGTCTTTTACAAAAGATTAAAAAAGCCGAGGCGGAAATGCTTCGGCTTTCGACTTTATTCAACCGAGTTTTTTAAACAGCGCGCGGGCGTTGCAATTTACCTTTTCGCGCATAGTTTCCGCGGGTACGCCCTTGATTTCCGCCATATGGGCGCAAATTTCGGGTATAGCCAACGGAGTGTTGGGAAAGCTTCCGTACGCGCTTAAAGGCGGCATATACGGGCTGTCCGTTTCCGTTAAAATCCTGTCGGCGGACAGCGCGGCTATAACTCTGTTCGCCCTCTTGCTCCCTTTCCAGGTAGCCGCCCCGCCGAACGAAAAGTAAAAGCCCAGCTTTTCAAGCTCGACGGCAATTTCAACCGAGTGGGAATAGCAGTGCATAAGCGCGCCGTTTACAAGCAGATTTTTATGCTCTTTTAAAATTTTCAGCATATCTTCCGCACAATCGCGCGAGTGTATTTGCACGGGCAGTTTAAGGCTTGCCGCAAGCTCCAATTGCGCGATAAACGCGTCCTTTTGAATTTGCTTTTGCGTGTCGGGATAGTGATAGTCCAGCCCGATTTCCCCCACCGCAACGCACTTTTTATGCGCGCACAGCGCGGCGATTTCGGTAAGATGAGCCGCGTCGTACTCTTTAAGTTCCGTAGGGTGAAAGCCCGCGGTAAAGTATACGCCCGCATAACGTTCGGCAAGGCTGGCGGCAAGGCGCGACGAGGGCAAGTCGAAACCGACGGTTATAATCTTATCCACGCCGCTATTCCCGCACTTTTCAATAAGCGAAGAGAGTTCGCCGTACGTCCGCAAATCGAGATGGCAATGAACGTCTATATAGCTCACGACAGCACGCTACCGTCGGGTAAATCTTTTTCGGGGCTGACAACCGACAGGGTGCCGTCGGGCGCTTCCGCGCAGACGAGCATACCCTCCGACTTGATTCCCTTCATCTCCCGCGGGGGCAAATTGGTTACTACTATCACCTTTTTGCCCACCATTTCCTCCGCGGTGTAGTGCTTGGCAATGCCGCTTAAAATGGAAAGCGTCTTATTGCCCACCTTTACCGTTTCGTGCAAAAGCTTGCTCTTTTTAACGGCTTCGCAGGCGACAACAAGCCCCACCTGCATACGCACTTTTGCAAAATCGTCAATGGTTATTTGGGCTACCTCTTCCTCTTCGGGCTGGGGCGCGCTTTCGGCTATTTGCGCGGCGGCAATGCGCTCTATTTTTTCCTTTATATCCTCGAAGTTTACGCGCTCGAAAAGCGTTTTTGGCGCGTTGGTTACGCTATATTCGGGGGTCAATCCGAATTTATCTAATTCTTCGTACTTCTTTTCCGCCGTTCCCAGCTCGCTCAAAATTGCCGCGCAGGTGGAGGGCATAAACGGCTTTAACAGGTTTGCGCCCAGCGCGATTGCCTCTAAAAGATTGTACATAACCTGTTGCAATCTTGCCGCTTTGGCTTCGTCCTTGGCAAGCACCCAGGGGGCGGTTTCGTCGATATATTTGTTGGCTCTGCGGAATAGCGTCCACAGCTCGTCCAAGGCGTCGGCAATTTTGTACTCGTTCATCTTGGCTTCTATTTTGCCCTTTGCCGCGCAGGCTACTGCGGCAAGCTCGCCGTCCACATCTTCCGCTACGCCCGTAGGCTTAACCGTGCCGCCGAAGTACTTGCCCGTCATTGCAACGGTGCGCTTTACAAGGTTGCCCAACACGTTTGCGAGGTCGGAATTTACCCGCTCGCACACAAGCTCCCAGGTTATGATGCCGTCGGAATTATACGGCATTTCGTGCAAGACAAAATACCTTACGGCGTCTACTCCGAACACGGAAGCGAGGTCGTCCGCATAAATTACGTTACCCTTGGACTTAGACATCTTGTCGCCGCCCTGCAAAAGCCAGGTGTGCCCGAATACCGTTTTGGGCAACGGCTCGCCCAGCGACATAAGGAAAATGGGCCAATAAATCGTGTGGAACCTCACTATGTCCTTGCCCACTACGTGAACGTCGGCGGGCCAGAATTTATTATATTTTTCAGAAGGGCTTTGGGTGTCGTACCCCAGCCCCGTTATATAGTTTGTAAGCGCGTCGAGCCAGACGTATACCACGTGGCGGCTGTCGAAGCTTACGGGTATTCCCCACTTGAAAGAGGTGCGGGAAACGCACAAATCCTGCAACTTGGTTTTAAGCGTTCCGTTTTCTATGGCTTGAAGCAACTCGCCGTCGCTCTTACCGACAAACTCGTCGGCAAGCAGGAAATTGTTGAACATTTCGTTTCTTCTCGCCGCGGGCTGTATAAATTCGGGGTGCGTTACAATGTGCTTTACAAGCCTTTCGGCATACTTGCCCATTTTAAAGAAATACGCTTCTTCCTTGGCGGGCTTTACTTCCCTGCCGCAGTCGGGGCACTTGCCGTCTACAAGCTGGCTCTCCGTCCAGAAGCTTTCGCACGGGGTGCAGTACAGCCCCTCGTAGGAGGACTTGTAAATATCGCCCTTGTCGTAAAACTTTTTAAACATATCGGCAACCACGCGCTTGTGCTCTTCGTCGGTGGTGCGTATAAATTTATCGTATGATACGTTCATTCCGTCCCAAATCGACTTTATGATTTGGGAAACGCCGTCGACGAAGTCGCGCGGGGTTACGCCCTTTTCCGCCGCTTTAAGCTCCACCTTCTGCCCGTGCTCGTCCGTGCCCGTTTGAAAAATAACGTTATAGCCCTGCATTCTCTTCAACCGCGCTATTGCGTCGCACAGGATAACCTCGTACGTGTTGCCTATATGCGGTTTGCCCGAGGTGTAGGTGATTGCCGAAGTTATATAATAGTTTTTATCCTTGCCCATACATATCCCTTTTTGGTTTTATTCACCTAAAAATATACCATATCCGCCGTTAAAAGTAAATTGATTTAAAGAATATTACGGGGCGCGGACAAATATTATTAGTCTATGAACATAATTTTTACGGCGATATTTTTGCTGTCGGCAATTACAATGTGCATAACCGCGCCGTCGGACTTTTTGCCCGCAATGCTTGACGGGGGGCTAAACGCCGCAAAGTGTTGCCTTACGCTTGCCGCCATTTACGTCGTGTGGATGGGCATATCCGCCGTTGCCGAAGATTGCCGCATAACCGAAAAGGCGGCAAAGCTCCTTTCCCCGCTCTGCTCTAAACTCTTTAAAACAAAAAACAAGGCAGCGCTTAAAGACGTTACGATGAATATAAGTTGCAACCTGTTGGGCATCGGCGGCGCGGCTACGCCGTACGGAGTTAAGGCTGTTGAAGCGTTCGAGGGCGACGGCAATCACTTTGCGCAAAATCTGCTATTTATAATAAACGCCACTTCGATACAGCTTATTCCCACCACCGTAATAGCCCTGCGTGCGGCGGCGGGAAGCGCGGCGGCGTACGATATAACCCTGCCGTCGCTTATTGCAACCTTTGTATCCACGTTTACGGGGGCGGCGGCGTACATAATAATAGACAAAATAAGAGCAAAAACAAAGCGCAGAGCAAGGCGGGCAAAATGCGGTACGTAATACCCGTTCTTTTCATACTCGTGCTTACCTGCGCCGCGTTCAAGCGGGTAAACGTATTTTCGTCGTTTTCCCGCGGGGCGGGCGAAGCGGTCAAATTCGTATTCAACTTAATTCCGCTTTTAGCCTGCACGTTTATTATGTGCGAGCTATTCGAAAGGTCGCACCTTTCCGACGCAATGTCAAACGCGCTCGCGCCCGTGTTCAACACGCTCGGCGTACCCGCGGAGCTTTCCAAACTTATTTTAATTAAACCCTTTTCGGGGAGCGGCTCGCTTGCATATCTTACAAACATAATAACCGAGCACGGCGCCGACAGTTATATAGGCAGATGCGCGTGCGTGCTGTACGGTTCGAGCGAAACGGTGTTCTACATTTCGGTAGTCTATTTTGCAAAATGCAAGGTTCAACGCCGCCCTCTGCCGATAATAATTATTTTGTGCGCAACTCTCATTTCTACGGTGGTTGCCTGCCTTTTGTGCAGAGTTATGTAATTTTTGCGCCCCTGTTCGTCATAATCAAACAAAAAACTTCAAAAATGAAAAATTTTATCACTAATTGTTGTTATATAATAAAATTGCCGCAAGATAAAAAATTTAAAAAATAAAATTTACTTTTTCATTCGGCTATGTATAATAGTATGTGTTGACGGACAAAAACGTCATACAAACTTGTTCATTCATTTTCCCCCTTATCATACGGGAGCGGCGTTAGCTTAGGGTTAGCGCCGCTTCTGTTTTTATATATAATTCTGTTTTTATATCTAATTTTATATATAATTCTGTTTTTATATCTAAACGATAAAATAGCGGGCGCAGTTTACTGCGCCCGCAAACGTTTATATTTCAATATTTTTGCGCCCGTATCCTTTCAACCGCCTCTTTAAGCTTTACGGCTGCGTACTCCGTTTCTTGCAAGGTGTTGCCCCTGCCGAAGGTAAACCGCACGGCGCTCTTTACCCGCCCTTCGTCAAGCCCCATAGAGGTAAGCACGCGCGAAGGCGTTACCGCGCCCGAAGAACAGGCGGAACCCGTGGAAACGGCTATTCCCGCCAAGTCCAATGCAAAGAGGATTTGCTCGCCGTCGCACCCGTCGAATGAAATATTGGCGTTGGAGGGCAGTCTGTTTTGCAAATCGCCGTTTACGTGCGTTCCTTCAATTTCCGCAAGCACCCGCTTTACAAACAAATCCCTAAGTTTGCGGATATTTTCGTTGTTGCTCTGCGCTTCCCGTTCGGCTATTTCCAAGGCGCGCGCGCAACCCACCGCGCCTGCAACGTAAGTGGTGCCGCCGCGCAAGCCACGCTCCTGCTCGCCGCCGGAAATCAACCGCTCGAAACGGCAATTGCCCCGCACATATAGCCCGCCGAAGCCCTTAGGACCGTAAAATTTATGGGCGGAAAACCCTATTCCGTCCGCGGGGAAAAGCCCGAACGGAAGCACCCCCGCCGTCTGCACGCAGTCGCAGTAAAGAAAGACGTTTCTCTCCCTGCACGCCGCGTAAATATCTTTAATTGGCTGTATCGTTCCCACCTCGTTATTTGCCGCCATAACGCCGACGAATACCGTATCGGGGCGAATTGCGCCCGCAACGCTCTCCGCGCTTACAATGCCGTTTTCTGCGGGATTTACAAGCGTTATCTCGTAGCCGTACTCCCGCATATCGTTCGCCGCGGAAATTAGCGCGGGGTGCTCCAACGCAGAAAGCACAACGTGCCTGCCGCGCCCCCTTAAAGCCGCGCACACGCCCTTTAACGCCGTGTTGCCCGCCTCCGTTCCGCCCGAGGTAAAATACAGTTCGGAAGGAGAAACGCCCATAATGTCGGCAATTTTGTCCCTCGCCTCTGTAACGGCGTTAGCCGCCTTTCTGCCGTAAGAGTGCTGGCTGGAAGCGTTGCCGTAAATTTCGGTAAGATAGGGCGTCATAGCCTGCAACACGCGCCCGTCCAAAGGCGTGGTTGCGGCGTGGTCTAAATAAACCATTATTCGCCTTTGAGCGCGGAATATACCGCGATGAACGCTTTAAGCTTTTCCTGTTCCTTCAATAAATCGCGCCCCAATTGCGTTGCCGTATTGCGCTTGTTGAGCTTAACTCTGCGGCAGGTGATATTGAGGTAACGCGCCGAGAAAGCAAGGGCGAGCAACGCAATAAACGACAGTCCGCCGAACACGCAGGTGAGTATTAAATACTTACCCGTGGACACTGTATATATAATCGTGGCAAAATAGGACGACAACGCAACCAAGCCGACAAGCAGTACGGCGAGCGAAGCAAACACTATAAGCGCGATTTTTCTGTCGTCTTTAAACTTTACGGCGCGCTCGGCTTTTTTGCGCTCGTTCTCCTCGTTCATAGAAGAAACCTGCGCGCGCAGCTGCGCAATGTTCTGTTCGAGGGAGGGCGCCGCCTTTTCGCACAGCTCCTTTTTCCTCTCCTCCGAAGCGTACCGTTTAATATCCTCCGCGCACTCGGCGGCGGGAATAATCTGCGAATAGTCGGTAAACGCGCGTGTATAAGCCGTAAGCCTGAGCGCGTAAATTTCGCCGTTTTCCGCGTCAAGCTCCTCCGCCGCTTCCAGCTCTTCGAGGGCGGTGGAATACCTGTACAGCGCGCACTCGCTCGAAGCCTTTTTCAAATGCTCCTCTGCTTTCGCCCTGCGTTCCGCGCGCTCCCTCTCCTCCCGCTCGCGCTTGGCGGCAAGCTGTTCGGGGGTCATAACCGCCTCTTCCTCGTTGTCCTCGCTTATTTCCTCAACCTCGAAAAGCACTTCCTGAACGACTTCTTCAACGGGCTCCACGCCCTCGTCAACAACAAGTTCCTCTTCGCCGTCGGCGTTGATTTTAATGCGGTACTTCTTGTCCTTATCCGCGTCAATCAATCTCTCTTCCGCCATTTCCGTCCTCCTTGGTCGGTATTACAGTCTTTGTCAATATAAATGAATTTTTACCGCGGTATCTGCTCTTTGCGTACCGCGCGAACTGGTCGTTTTCAAACAGGGCGTAAACCCCGCTTCCCGAGCCCGTCATATTCACCCCCAGCGGGGCAAACTCTTCAAGCTCGCTTATGCACTCGCCAACGCCTGCGTTCAGCCTTTTAGCCGCGGCGGTCAAACCGTTGGAAAGGCTTTTGCCAAGCGCCGCCGCGTCGCCCCTTTGCAACGCCTCCGCCGCCTGCGCGCTTGTCCTAACGCTGCCGCCAATACTGTCGCTGAGCGCGTAACACTGCGCGGTTGAAACGCCGCCCGACGGCAAAAGCAGACCGATATCCGCCTTAAACGCGCGGCTTTCTAACCTTTCAACCCTTTCCCCGCGCCCCGAAATGCGGGCGAACCCGCCCGTAAGCATATAGCCGCAGTCGCTTCCTATGCCGTCGGCAATCGCCTTTACGGTGGCAAAATCGTCGACAGCGTACAGCTTTTTCATAGCGTTTAAAACGCCCGCGACGTCTGCGGACGAACCGCCCAGCCCCGCGCCCACGGGAATATTTTTGTATATGGTTATATCCGCGCCGTCCGTATTAAAAACCGCAACAAACCTTTCAGCCGCCTTTGCCGCATTGTTTTCTTCGTACGGAATACTCTCGCTTCCGCAACCGTGCATAGCAACCGTAACAAGCTTGTCCCTGCGCCTTTTAGCAATTATTAAATCGTATAAATCAATGCTTGCAACCACGCTGTCGAGCATATGATAACCGCCCTGCACGCCCAAAATATCCAGCGTGAGATTGATTTTTGCGTATGACTTGACCCGCGCGTAATTCATAATACGATTATAGCATAACGCCGCGCCGTTTTCAATAATAAATAGCAACAAAAAATTTGCGCGCGGCGGTTTTTTTACCGCCGCGCGCCCATACTTTTAACCCGTTTGCCTTATTGCGCTTTTTTGCCCCTGTAAACGAGTATTCTTTCCTTGCCCGTCAGGGGGAATTCCAGCTCCGCATTGCAAGCCTTAACCTCTTCGGGCGACTTTTTAAGCTTTTTGGCTATATCCCACAGCCCGTCGCCCGCCGCAGGCAGGAACACGGACACCGCGCAGTCGTTTACTTCAACCTCTTCGCCTTCCTCCATAGCCGTTATGTAGTTTACGCTCTTTTCGTCGCAGACGGTCGCGCAAATCTTCAATGTGGCTTCGGCTTCCGCCTCCCCCTCGGCTTTAAGGCGCACGCTCACGCCGCAAACCGCCACGTCCTCGAACACTCTCTGCCCCTGCTCCGCAACGCCGCTTAGCGCGACGGTAAAGGGCAGATTTACGTCCGTACTCTTAATTTCGCCGTTCTGCTCGTAAATGAGCACGGTATTCACCGCGCCCTCGACGTAGCCGCTCTGCTCGTTGAAAGCGCACTCCGCGCGGGGCAAAGCCGCCGCAAGAAATTTGCAGTCGTACGTAAGCTTGCTCTTGGTTGCGGCAAGCCCGCTTACGCGTTCGGAATACACTTTAACGTCTACGCAACGGGGGAGCAATTCTTCCGAGCGGGTTACGACCACCTCGTTGGTATCGGAAAACGCGTCTACCGCCACCTCCGCGGAGTGTTCGTCGGCAAACCAGCCGCTAAGGCTTAAATTGCACACAAAATTTATCTGGCACTTGCCCCTGTCCTCGTTTACGTTTGCCGTAACGTTCAAATCGCAAATTTCAGCCCGAGCCGCCGCTCTTCTGCCCGCCGACGCGTCGTCGCAGGGAATAACGCACTTAAACGGTATAATTCTTTCAAGACATATGGGGCTTTGCTGGCGCATAGCGAACAGCGACAGGTAAATTTCGCCGCCGGCTTCCACCTCGCCCGTGCCGCACACGCAGGACAGCACCACGGCTTTCGCGCAGGGAATAAGCACGTCAACTACGCTGTCGGCGTCGAAGTCGTCCTCCACCTCGCTCTCGCCCGAGAAACATACCGCGGAGGCAAGGCTGACGCTCTCCGTCCTTACGTACGCGCCCTCCGCGCCGCTTATATAGGAGCGCTCGGCTCTGGCGTACACGTTTATATCCGCGGAAATGATTGCGGCGATTACAAAGGAAGAGCCCTCCCTCTTGACCGTAGTTTTATCGCAGGTGAGCGCACAAACGCCGCTCTGGGCGGGCGCAAGCGTGTCGTCGTCGGCAAAGTGCGAAAACTCCGCGCCCTTCTGCATACGGCACAGTTTGCCCTCCTCGTCGCAATATACTATGGTTAAAACGAGCTTGCCGCTGTAATTGACCCTGCCCGATGAAACCTCGCACGAAACCGCCGATACCTGCGGGTATACGGCGATAACTTCGGTTATCTCGCTCGACTGCGGAAAACGGCACTCGACAACGCTCTGGCTTTTAATCTGCGCGGAAAGCTTATTCAAGCCCTCTTGGTTCTGCAATGGTTTCAACATATCATAGCTCCTTTTTGTTTACAAAGTATAATATGTTGCCGCAAAATCATTTATGCCCGTTTTTCAGCCAAAGTTATAAATACCTTGCCGCACAGTATTTCCGAATAGGAATACGCCGTTTTGCCCAAAAAATTTTTATCGCAGGGCTCCACCGTAAATATGGAGGAATATATGCCCGACAGCGTTGCGGGAAAGGTTACAAATTTGTTTCTGCCGAGATTGAGTTTTACCGTAACCGCCTTTTTGTAGCAGTCCTGTATGTTGCGCTTAATGGTGCTAATCGTAATTTCCGGTTTAATCATACTATTGTTTTTCCCAAAAATTACTAATTTTATTCACTGTTGGCAGCCGCACAGGCAACCCGCGCAAGGTTTAGGGCATTAAAAAAGGGAGGCATTAACCTCCCTTGAAAAAATTTTTTCAATCAGAATAAATCGTCGTCGTCATCGTCTTCGTCGTCTTCTTCGTCGTCCTCTATATCGTCGAGCGATTCCAAATCGTCGTCGAAGAAATCGTCCTCTTCCTCGCCGTACTCTTCTTCCTCTTCGCCAACCTCGTCGAGCTCCTCCGCAAGCTCTTCCTCGTCCAGCGAAAGGTCCTCGGTATCGTCGTTGAGGTAACTCTTCCATTCCTCGTCCTGCTCGTCGTCGTCAGCCATTTCGTCCTCGTATTCCGACTGTTTTTTGCACGCTTCGCACATCGTTTCGCCAAAGCGCATATTATTTACGCCGCATACGGGGCAGAGCTCCGCCGCTTCGCTTTCGAGCTCGGCTTCCAGCTCCTCGTCCTCCAAATCGGCAAATTGCAGCCTGCTACCCTTCATTTCGGCTACGCACACGTCGCAATAGTCCTGCTTGCCTTCGATTATAAAGTTGAGTTCGCACCTCGGACATTTAATATATTTCGCCATAATAAAATCCCCTTGCAAGAACGGTTATGCGTGTTTTTCCGTTCTTTCTTTGCTGTAACATTATATTAGTATTTAAAAAGTTTGTAAACTGTTTTAATAAAATATTTTAGCTATTTTTGCAAAAATATTTACTTTGCAAGCAAAAAAAACGGACAAGCCGAATTTTTCAGCCCGTCCGCTCAATCTTTAATTTGTATTACTCGTTGTCCTGCGCTTCTTCTTCGGCTTTTTCGCCCTCTTCCGCGCCGTAAACGTCTATATCCTTATCGTCCGTTATGTCGATTTTTATCTTCTTACTTTCAACGGCTTCGCCCTTACCGCGCTTGCGCCTTATAAGGAAGATTGTAAGCACAGTCGCTCCGCCTATTACAAGCAGACCCAACGCAACCATACCTATGATAAAGCCCGCCTTAGCGCCCGCGGAAAGCCCCTGCCACCAGGTGCTGTCGTCTACGGGATAGCTCTTCATATACTCCGTTCTGAAATTGCCGCGCATAGCCTTGGCGTCGCCGTCGGTCATTTTGCCCAATACGGAGTAATAATAATCGCGGGAGTTTGCGTAAACCTTTTCGCCGTTAATCGTCTTAAAGTCGTCGGCGTATTCTTCCCAATCGCCCGTAACGGCGGCATAGTCCTTGTAAATTTGTACGGAAGCTTCGGAATAAGCGTATTCCTTGTCCTTCCCCAAAACGTCCGTATACGCCTTAACCAGTTCGTCGATATAATTTACGTCGCCGCTGAACCAAAGGTATTTAAGCGCGTTGGAAAGTCCGTCGTACGCCTTGGAACCGTCGGCGTTCTCTTCCTTGTCGTACTCCTCGATTTTCTCGGTAACGCCCTCGAATTTGTCGTTGAGTTCGTCTATTTCTTTGTTGGTCATTATGCCGTTCGCGCCCTGCAAGTCGCAAACCATAACGTAGTTGAAGGAGGTCATACCCTCGGCTTCGCTTGCATACAGCAACTTGTTGCCTACAAACTCGGGCATATACCAGCCGCTGCACGCGTCTAAATCGAGAATTTTAACGCTCTTATAGGTCAGCTCCTCGTCGACAGTTTCGGGATATTTGAGATAGTCGTCCTCGCTGCCGTCAACCGCAAGCCTGTTTACCGTGTAGCCGTTGCCGCCCGTTACCGAGTAGTAAAGATAGGTATGCCCCAGCTCTTCCCTTACCGCAAGCACCGTTGCGCTCGCCGCGTCGGAAACCGTAAGCGCTTCGCCCATCTTTCCTTTTTCGATAGGGCTTCTCGTAATGCCCGAAGAGCTTGCGTCTATTGCGTAAAGCGTGCCGTCTATTTCGCAATAGGTGTAATCGGAGCTTACTTCCTTGCTGATAAACGCGGCTTGGTCCTTGTTTTTATCCACCGCGTCCCAGCTTGCGTCAATCTTTCCGTCCGTCGTGCCGAGCGCTTCGTTGGAAAGCGTAAACAAACTGTTGGTGCTTCTCGAATCCTTGCGGTTATAGTAAAGCACGCCGTCCTTATACCACTTTATTTCGTAGGTGTAGGGGTCGTTTATAAGCTGATACTGCTTATCTTTCTGATAGTGATAGGAATAATTGAGCTGACCAACTCTGCCCGACTCGTAGTCAACCTTGCCTATGCCGTCGAAAACGTAATCGCCGAGGTTGATATATACGGGGTCCTTGGAAGCGTCGTAGTCCTCTATGTCGGAAAAATCGTACTCGCGGGGGCTTTCGGTAACGTCCGCCCTTACCCTGTATAGCTGGTTGTAGGCGTACGTGGTGCCGCTTCCGTCCAAAAACTGCGGAACGCTCATAGTATAATAAGCGTAGGGGTTTTCGGCGTCGACCGTGTCGAACGCATATCCCGCCACGTTGTAGGCAAGAATGGTGTTTTTGCCCGTATTGCAGTTGACCGAGTGAATGTTGGTAACCGAAGTACCGTACAGATTCTCGCTGAGCGCGTAGAGAATATAAACCGTTCCGTCCACGTTTACGTAGCGGTAGTCAACCGCGTTATCAGAACTCTGCCAGATGTAGCCGTCGGTAGTGCCCGTGCCGTCAAGCTTGGTGCGCTTGAAATCGAGGTTGGAGTTAAGCACCTCGCCGTCCGTATTCTTCTGCGTGGAAGGCGTGGTGTAATAAATGTAGCCGTCGTAGATATACAGTCCGGCTTTGTAACTGCCCGAATAAATTACCGAGGGAACTACCGTCTGCGTGTTGGAATAATTTCCGCCGTTGAGGTCGTCCTTCTTAATTCTCTGTACCGAGCCCTTCAAAACCGAGCCGAACTTGTTCTGGTCGGTATTGTTAGCCTTGCCGTTGATAAAATAGACGTAGTCGTTTGTTTCGGTAACAAAGCCGCCGTTGGTGCCCGCAACGTATTGCGAGGTATCCTTAACCGACACTCCCGTCCATTTTGTTTGGCAAGCGGGTGCAAAAGCAAGGGTTGCAAGTGAAATTGCCGCAACCGACGTGCATATAATTTTAGTAAACCGTTTACTCATAATGTCTCCGTAACAGCCGCAAACGGTGTTTGCGGGCGCGCCGAAAAGACGGCACTGCTTCTTATACCTTGTAATTATACAACAATAACGCCGTTTACGCAATAAAAAACGGCTGATTTTATATAAAATTTATAGTAAAGGAGAACATATTTCACGGAAAATTTTGCTTTATTCGAACTATTGAAACTACTCGGAGGAATTTCGGCGCAGCAGGGCGGCGTGCAGAATACGGAAGGTCAGACGACTGCGCCCCCGCAATTCGACGCTTCGGAACAGCGACAGACTTCCGAACGGCGGAACGCCGCGCCTCCCCAACAGGAGAGCCCACCCAAACACAACGTTATGGCGGACGTAATAGAGCGGCACGAACGAATTTCTATGCGGGTAAGGAAATAGAAACCGCCCGCGCACTACGGCGCGGGCGGGCAAAATAACATTTAATTTTTTAAACGTGCAAACTAAAAAAAGCTAATCGGCTGTAAATTGCGCGTTTATTTGACAAGCCTTAAATGTCTGGGCAGACCGTCCACCCAAAGGGGCGTAATTTCAGACTGTATCAGCGGGCGTATATAGTGTATAAGTTCGGGCGTAACGTACGTGCCGTCGGGGGTTATCCACTCGGTAGGCACTTTCTTTTCAACGTTGGCTATTTCGGAAACGTTAGCCAGCTCGGTTATGCACATATAGGGGTCCTCTGAAACGCGCTTCAAGCAGGCGACCATACCCGTCTTGCCCTCGAACGCCGCCTTTACCGCCGCGCCAGCGGAGTTGAAAGCTTCGGTTACGTCTATGCGCGAAGTGATGTGCGCCGCACAGCGCTGTAAGGAGGACAGCTCAATCGCGCGGGTCTTTACGCCGAACTTTTCGGCAACCTTACCCGCCAGATACCTTGCCGTACCCGCAAGCTGTTTATGCCCGAATGCGTCAACGTAGTCGACGTGCTCGGCTAATTCGCATACGTATCTGCCGTCCGCCACTTTAACCCCCTCGGAAACGGCTATGACTATCGAGCGGTTGTGCTGCAACATTTCGCCCGTCTTTTTTATAAATGCGTCAAGGTCGAACACGCGCTCGGGCAGATAAATCATATCCACGCCCTCGCAGTCCTCGCCGCGCGCAAGCGCCGCCGCCGCGGTAAGCCAACCCGCGTTTCTGCCCATAACCTCGATTACGGACACTACGGGATAGTCGTATACAAGACCGTCGCGTATAATCTCCTTGGTGGTTGCCGCAATGTACTTTGCCGCCGAGCCGTAACCGGGAGTGTGGTCGGTAATGGCAAGGTCGTTATCTATCGTCTTGGGGCACCCCATAAAGCGTATGGGACTGCCGATTTTTTTGCCGTACTTGGAAAGCTTGTCTATGGTGTCCATAGAATCGTTGCCGCCGATATAGAAAAAAGCGTAAATATCCAGTTCTTTAAGCGTTTCGAAGATATGTTCGTAAGTCTTTTCGTTGCCCTCTATTGCAGGCAGTTTATAGCGGCAGGAGCCGAGGAAGGACGAAGGCGTGCGCTTCAAAAGGTCCATATCCAAGTCGTTTTTTATGTGCGTGGAAAGGTCAACCACGTCCCTGTCCAAAAGCCCTTTAATGCCGTGCACCATTCCGTAAACAACGTCTGCGCCCCTGTCCTTAGCCGTTTTAAACACGCCCAAAAGACTTGCGTTGATTACCGAAGTGGGACCGCCCGACTGCCCTACGATTACATTTTTCATTTATTTTCCCCTTAAAATTATTCCTTGCGGCAAAACCGCAATACTTAATTCAATTATAATATATCCGCGCAAATAAAGCAATATTTGAAACAAAATTTATATGCCGTTTATGCGGACAAAAGTGCGAAAAACAGAGTTTAAGGGGCGCGTTTCCGCACCCCTTAAATTTACTTTGTTTGATTAGTCGCCGTAAGTAAGCGTTATCTGCTTAGGATACCCCTGCGAGCCGGCGGTCAAAATTACGTAGCCGTTTTCAATAGTTATATTAAAACTTAAAGTCATATCGGCGCCGTTATAAGCAACTACCCCTACCGTCAAATTATCCGCGCTTGCCGTATCCGCAACTTTCAACTTGATAACCGTACCCGCGTTTACCTGAGCGTATCCGCCCTGGTCGCTCTTATAATCGAACTTACCGGATGCAGTTGCGTTAATTTCTATTTTATTATTAGCCGTCAGACGCGCGTCTCCCTGCAACGTAGTTCTGAAATCTCTTAAATCAACCGTTGCGTTCTTGGTGAGGTCGCAATCGGAAGTAATTAGCAACTCTTTTAGGTAATAAGAGCCGGAAGCGTTGCTCGTAACAGTTATTAACCCTTCCGAATCGCGCTCGGAGATAGTTATATGCTGCAAGCCGTTATCCTGATAGAACACGGGGCTAACAGTAAGACCTTCCGCCACTTTAACCTTTAATACCGAACCGCCGTTAAAAACTATCCAACTGTCGTTAGGAGCAATTTTGCCGTTTGTGCCGTCAAATAAAATTCCCAGCTCGTTGCCAACGGAGCCTTCGTAAGTACCCTGCAAATTTGTCAGTGTTACTTTATCTCCGCAAGCGAATTCGGTATACTGCGTTTCAGCCTGACCTTCCTCCCACTTAGCCGTAAGAGTAATAGCCTCGGTTATTTCGGTATTAAAATCGAAAGCTTCGGTCGCGCCGTCGGCAAACCAACCAACGAATGTATGACCGGTCCAGATAGGACTTAAAGGCTCGGAAACTTTATTGCCGCTTACAACTTTTTCAACTTTATTGGCGGTTACGCCGTCGTCGTTATAGTTGAAAGTTACTTCGTATACGCTTACAAAAGATACGTTCAAAGTCTTAAAATACGAAGCGCCCGACGCAGTAATTACAACTTCGCCCGCCTCGCCGACTGAGTACACAACAGTGCCGCCCTTAGGCGTTTCAAGCTCGTTGCCGTTTATTGAGATTGTACCGTTATCGTAAGGAGAACGTTCCCAGATTACAACCGCGCCTGCCGCTACCGTAAATTTAATCGAGCTACCCTCGCCGCCGAACAGGAACCAATCGCCGTTCTTTTTACAATTGGTAAACTTGAAGTACTCGGTATCTTCAATCGCATCGCATTCCTTGTCAAAAGTATAGGTCGTATTCGTCGTAATCGGCTTCTGCGTAATAACCGCTTTATCCTTAGTAACTACGTAAAGCGAAGTATCCGCAGCTATCGCCGTATCGAAATTATACTCCTCGCCGCCGACAGCGGTAAGTACCTTATCCAACTCCTTACCTTCGTAAGCTTCGCCGCTAAGCATAGCTTTTATGTCGGAAAGAGCGACCTTCGAGCCGTCGTTTACAACAATCGTTCCCAATACGTTTTCGCCGTCGTATACGGTAACCGTACGCTCTACCGTATCCGCGGGAATTTCGGATTTATCCACAACTATCTTCGTGATATAGATATTGTTGTGATTGCCTATGATATGGATAGTTGCGTAACCGTCCTTATAAACAATTCTGCCGTTGGAGTCGTTGCCGTAATCTCCGCCGTAGAAAGTTACGCTTACTTTACCCTTTATGCCGACTTTGATGTCCGTACCGGCATAGAACTGCACCTGAGATTTTTCAGCCTGTACGTTGCAGGTGCCCTTGAAGGACAATCCCTCGTACAAATCTTTAAACTCTTCCGTGGAAATCTGCTGTCCGCTTGCAATGTCGTCGAAGTTAAACACCTTTTCGGTAACTATCGAACCGTACGAGCCGTCCCACGCGTCGGAATATTTAACAAGATTGTTGACCTTACCGAATATAACTTCAAAATCAGAGTAATTTGCCGCCTGGGCTTCGGTAAGCACTTTAACGGTTGCAAGGCTTTCGGTTATTGCGCCGTCGCCCGTATTGTTATACTCGGTGAACTGCGCGCCCGTGGGGTCGCCGTTGCCCATACTTATATATCTGCCGCCCTGCGTGGTGCTTGCCGTCTTGGAGATATGTGCGCCGATTCTGGAATTCATAATCATAACGGCGGCGTCAACGCCCCAGGCTCTGCCAAGCGCGCACAGTCCTTCGGGCACGCCCTCTTCCGCGGTGAAATCGCAATCGTCGAAAATTGCGCCGTAAGTTACCTTATCAACGCCCGTGCCCTTGTTGTTGCCCTTAAATGCCGTTACGTAACCGGGCTGGGAAGCTTTGATGTGGTTGAGGTTTCTAAGTTCGCAACCTACAAAGTAAGTTGTATTGTTGGTGCCGAAAATGTAGTCCGTAACGCCGACAATAAGGCAATTTTTAATAAGCTGTCTGCCCGTAAACAGTTCCAGCGTATCCTGATAGCCGAGGAGCGTGCAGTCTTCCATTACGACTTTATCAGCCTGAATGAGCATAGCAAGCGCGCGGCAGTCGTTGCTGGGAGCGCCCGTGTACGCGTCCGCATTATTATAGTAGTTGGAAATGGTTACTCCCTTAATCGTAAAGCCGATAGCTTTATCGCGGACGTTGAACGTAGCGGTGGAATCCGTCGTATGAACAAAACCGCCCGCGTCCTCCACGCCGTACAGAGCGTCGTATTCGATTTTGGTTTTTTCCGCGCCCTTGCCGATTATCGTGAGATTGGGTACGGTTACTTCAACCTTTTCCCAATATGTTCCCTCGGCAAGATACATAGTCTTGGGAATATTATCCTCGATTCCCGCCGCAGACAAGAACTCCAAAGCTTGCTGTATAGTCCTGAACCTGTACGCGCCCAATACGTTTTGGGTGCCAACGTTCGCCTGCGCAAACTTCTCGTTTACCGCAAGAACGATTTCCGTTTGCGAAGCTATGTCGTCGGGCAAAGGCTTAACGGTTATATGCAAGCCCTTAGCCTTGGTAACGCCGTTTAAAGTGTATGCAACTTTAACCGTCTGAACGCCGGCTTTGGACATATCGTAACCGGTAATTTCAGCCGCGCTTGCGTCAAGCTTGAAATTTTTGGTCTTATCGCCGAGTTTGCCCACGATACCGAAAGAAATGCCGTCGGTAGAGAACTCGTCGCCGACAAAATAGAACTGCTTAAACGCTTCGTTTATGTAAGCGCCGTTGCCTGCCGCCGTATTGGAACCCTGCTTGATTTTGTTTACGCTTACGCTCAAATCGCCGTAATCGTATACTTCTACGTTGTACGAAGTTTCGAAAGTTTTATTCTGGCTGTCAAGGTTGCCTTCCAAAGTATAGCTTACCTTAATTTCGTAAGTGCCGGCAACGTTGGGGTTGTATGCGCTTGCGTCAACCGTAACGTTGTTTGCGGGTACGGGTATGGTAACTCCGTTCGTATGCCTGCGCACTACCGCTATCGACGTGCAGTCGAGTTGCTGACCGACAAGGAATTCTGTTTTGCCCGTATTCGCTATGGAAATACTTTCAACCGCGGAGTTATTTACCTGCGTGGTAAACTTGGCATAATAAATGTCGGAAGTACCCGCTTTTCTCGAAATTTTATACTCGCCTTCCGCGTCGAGCTGTAAAGTTATGCGCTGAATAGTGCTGCCGCTGCCGTTAGCGGGATAATTTATATCCTGCGTGGTGCCGTCGGGCTTGGTAAGTATAACCGTCTGTGTGCCCGTTGTGCCGCTTGAACCGTTTTGAACGTTGAAAACCAAAGTGCCCGCGGCGGGAACGTTTATACTGAGACAATCGTTAGAACCGCCGAGTTTTACTGAATTGACGGTAACGTACGAAGCGTCTACGATAGTGTCGCCTTCGTAAAGCACGGACTTAACCCTTCCGCGCACTTCCGTGCCTTTACCTATGCTGAAAGTGCCGTTCGTCCAGCCGCTTTCATACTTGGTGGTAGAAAGAGTTGCGGGGTCGAATTCGTAAACCGCGTCGACCTTTCCCTCTTCGAGAGCCGCTCCGTCGCTTGTCTTTTCAACGATTATGGGAGGAGCGACCTGAGAAGGCTCGCCGTTTACGTCCTCATACTTTTCCACTTCGATGGGGTCTACCCTGTCGTCGTCGTCAAGCATAGTAACGTCCGTCTTGGTGTATCCGCAATCGTCGCACTCGGCGTCGGTGCCGTAACGGTGGGGCGCGCTTGCAATCGTGCCTTCGCCGCACGCGCACTCGCCCTTATGCGTGCCGTCGCCGTTATCCGTATATGTGTATTTATGAGTGTGCTGTTCTCCCGAAGTAATAGCAGCGTCGCACTTATCGCAAACTTTGTTGCCGTCGGCGTCTACGTGCGCTTCGTTAGTTATCGGAGCCTTACCGCAATCGCACGTTCCGTTGTGCGTTCCGTCAGCATTGTCCGTATAGGAATAGCTGTGGGTGTGGTTTGTGCCGTTGTCCTTCTTACAGCCCGCAATGCCTGCCGCACCCGTTCCGATTACGCCCGCGATAATAAACACGGACAGCACTTTGGTTAATTTATTCATTTAATTCTCCCTGTTTTTGAAATACGCCTATCTCTTAAATACCTATAAAAATATTTGCGCGGCGCCGCAAGGCGCCGCGCCCTTCTTTTAAGCATTAAAGAAGGTGCGTTTTCCAACATTATATTATTAGTAAATTTATTCTATCACCGCCAAACCGCCTTGTCAATAAAAAAAGAAAAAAAATCACTCATTTTGTTGTTTAAAAACATATTTAAGCCGTAAAAAATGTTTACTGCTGACTTTTATTTCCAACTTGCCCGTCAAAGCGAAAAACCGCCCGTAAAAACGGACGGTTTTATACTCTTATACCCCAACGGGCAATATTTACTTTTTATTTGCTTCTTTTAAGGGTTATGCTCGCTCCGTCGGCAAACACAACCTTCAAATCGTTTTTCGTATGCCAGATATCGGCGTTTATGCTTCCGCCCTTAGCAATTGCCTGCCACTGTTCGGCAGTGCCCGCAAAATTAACCGTCTGCGCACAGCCGAGCGCGGAATAACCTATTTCCGTAACCGTTGCGGGCAAATCGTACTCCGTAAGCGCAACGCAACCGCTGAACGCGCCGTTCGAAATAACTTTAACCGAATTCATAACCGCTTCCGTAAGCGCGGTACAGTCTCCGAAAGCGTACTCGCCTATTTCCTCCGTGCCTTTGAGGTCGATAGAAACGAGTTCCTTGCAGGAATAGAACGCATACTCTCCAATCTTCTTTATTCCGTCGGGAAGGGTTGCCAGCATTAGCTTTTGGCACCCCGTAAACGCCGAATTGCCTATTTCGGTTACGTCGGTCGCCGACAAATTGATACTGCTGAGATTTGCACAGTCGCTGAACGCATAGTCGGCAATCTTTTCCACGCCGCTCTGCAAGGCGATTGTAGAAAGCGCCGCGCAACCCCTGAACGCGTAGCTCCAACTTTGGATACTTGAAGGAATTTCCACCGCCGTTATGCCCGTCCCCTCGAACGCACGGGAGCCTATAAATTTCAAAGCGGAAGTATTGTCCGAGCCGACAAGCGCGACCGTTTTCAAAACCGAAGTGTCGTTGTTTTCCGTCTTTTTAAACGCGCCGCCGTAAATGCCCTTAACGCCGCTCAAATCGAGTTGGGTTGCGCCGCCCTGCGAATAGTCGGTGGATATTACCCAATTATCTATATATTTAACGCCGTTTTCCGTCTTGGTATAGGTAATAGCCGAAAGGTCGCCCAAACCGCCGTCGCCTATAAATTCCACGCCGCCGAGGTTTATTTTCTCCAATCCGACAAACGCGTCTGCGCCTATACGCTTAATGCCCGCGCCTAAATTGACCGTCTTTAAAGCGGCAATTTTCGAATAAGCTCCGTAACCGATTTCCCCGTTGCCGAACAGCGTTAAAGTTTCCACGGAAGCCGCGTCCTGTCCGCAGGACACGGGGGCAGTCAACTGCTTTACCTTACAATTTTTTATGGCGTTTTCGCCTAACGTTTCCACCGTTTCGTTTATAACCAACTTGCTTGCGGTTATGCCGGTCTTTTGGTATTTATCGTAATAGAAGCAGTCGTTGCCTATTGTTTTGACGGTAGACGGCAAAACTATTTCCAGAGTATCCGTCCCCTTCAACGCAAACGCTTCCGCGCCGATAGTTACCAACCCCTCGGAAAAACCGAGAGTTGAAAGGTTGTTGCAGTTTTTAAAAGCGCTGTCGCCCACCGACACAACGGAAGAGGGCAGCGAAAGCGAGGTTATTGCGGAGTAACAAAACGCCCTTTCGCCAATGCTTTCAACGCCGTCTTTTATTGTTACGCTCTGCAAAGCCTCACACTCTTCAAACGCGCCGTTGCTTAAAGTCTTTACCGCGGCGGGAATGATAACCGAAGTAAGCCCGCTGTTGTAAAACGCATTTTCGCCTATCGATGTAAGCGTTGCGGGAAGCTCCACACTCTTCAAATCAACGCAGTTTTTAAAAGCGTTGTCGCCTATGGCTGTTACGCCGTCGCCAAAAGCAACCTCGGCAACCTTATCGCCAAACATTCCCTCGGGCACGGGGCTGTCGATATTCAACTTCGTTACGTTTTCAAACGTCGTCGCGCACGTTTCGAGCCGCGCGCCTATTGTAAGCTGAGAGATATTAGAGCAATAATAAAACGCATCGTTTTCTATCGTTACAATATTGGGCATATTCAGCGAGGTCAAATTTTTACAATTATAAAAAGCCGTTTCCCCAATAGTTTCAAACCCCGTTGCGTTTATGCTTGCTATCCTGCTCTCCCAAAAACAGTTTTTGCCAATCGTTGTAACCGTATCGGGCAAAGTTATATCCGTAAGTAAAGAACACTCGGAAAAAGCCATCTCGCCAATTTCTATCAGCCCGCTTTCAAACGCGATTTCTTTAAGGTTTGCGCAATCCATAAAAGCCGTTTCGCCTATGCGCGTTATAACTGAAAAGTTTACCGCTTCAAGCAGACTGCACCGCTCGAATATCCTGTCGGGCAATTCGGAAATTGCATCGGGCAAAGTTACGACTTTTACGCCCGTATCGGCGAAAGCATACGCTTTTAAGGAAGTTACAGCCTTGCCGTTAACCTCGTCGGGCACGGTTACCGTTTCGCCCTCTCCCGAATATCCGGGAACAAAATTGCCTTCGGCGTCCTCCCCGTCGGCAAGCGCCGCATACTCGTAGCGGGCAAGCTCGTAAGTGCCGTCGTCCTTTAACTCGAAACGCATATTATTCTGAATGACGGAGCCGTCGCCGTTATCGCTATCGCCGCCGCCAAACAGCCCGCAACCGGCAAAAGCCGCCGCTGACACCGCCGCCGTAGCCGCAAGCGAGCAAATTAAAAATTTCTTTTTCATAAACACCTCACTCTGAGTATTAGTTGACCTTTACCATATTATTAAATAAAGGCGGAAAACGCAAGCAACAAAACCTTGCAATCCGTCAACTTAACGTTACAAATTAAAAACCGCCAAAAGCGCAACTTATTTTTTTCGTTTTTTTAATACTACAAAGCTTACTATAAACGCAATTATGAATACGACCGTCCAACCGGGAACGACTATAATCAACATATAAAAAGTTTCGGGGTCGGCAAGGTTTGCCGTCTTCATAACTACGAGGGCGAATATAAACGTAACAATCGCGCATAAACCCATAAAGCAAAGGGTAAAAACTCCGGCGATTAACAACGCCTTTAACCAACTGCGCTTTTTGACTGTCGGCGCGGATTGTCCGTCTTGCTGTGCGGCGCAAACAGCGGCATCCGCCCCGCCCTCGGCAGTTGCCGCAGGCAAAGGTGTTGCGGCTTCTTCGCCGTTTAAAAGATAGTCTAAACTTACCCCGAAAAATTTTGCCATTGCCGCCGCCTTTTCGGAATCGGGCACGCTTTGCCCCGTTTCCCACTTGGAAACGGCTTGGCGGGATACGCCCAGCCTGTCGGCAAACTCCTCCTGCGAAAGGGCGCTCCTCTTTCTTAAATTGTAAATTCTTTCGCCAAGCTCTAACATAATTACATTATACAGTATCCATTGACAAATTGCAAGCGCAACGGCTTTTGCGCGCCCATACAAGAATTACCGCAAAAAATAAAGGACATACTTGCGTATGTCCTTGTGTTTTTATCTCTTCGAGAACTGGGGAGCGCGGCGAGCTTTCTTCAAGCCGTACTTCTTTCTTTCCTTTGCGCGGGGGTCGCGGGTGAGGAAGCCCTCTTTCTTCAACGCGGGTCTGCAATCGGGCTCCGCCTGCAACAGCGCGCGGGCGATACCCAAACGAATTGCGCCTGCCTGTCCCGTATAGCCGCCGCCGTAAACGTTTACCATAACGTCGTACTTGCCTTCAACGCCCAGGAGCGCAAGGGGCTGTTTAACCTGATACTGAACCAAGCCCTGAGGGAAGTAATCTTCAAAGGCTCTGTCGTTTATAACAATGGCGCCCGTTCCTGCGGGAATAAGACGAACGCGGGCGATTGCCTTCTTTCTTCTGCCTGTTCCCCAAAACTGCAACTTTTTCTTCAAATTAGCCTTAGCCATATTTCCTTACCTCTTACCTTAATATAATTTAAGCTCTTCGGGCTTCTGCGCGGAATGGTTATGCTCCGCACCTTTGTATACTCTCAACTTCTTAATCATATCCCTGCCCAAAGAATTTTTGGGAAGCATACCCTTAACCGCTTCGTATACGGCAAGGTCGCTCTTTTCGGCAAGCATCCTCTTATAAGAAATCTCTTTTAAACCGCCGATATAGCCCGTGTGATATCTGTAAAATTTATCTTCGAGCTTTTTGCCCGTAAGAGCAACCTTATCGGAATTTAAAATAATCACAAAATCGCCGCAATCTACGTTGGGCGTAAACGTGGGCTTGTTTTTACCGCGAAGTATTGCCGCAACCTTGGAAGCCAATCTTCCCAAAGGAACGCCTGCGGCGTCGACAACATACCACTTTCTTTCAACCGTCTGGGCATTTGCCATATAAGTTTTCATTGCTTTCTCCTTATCGGTCCCCCTGAGAAACCGACGCTATTTTCACGCTTTTTTCTTTATTTCCGTTCAATGTAAAACTATTTTATTATTAAATGACACTTATGTCAAGCCGTTTTGAGCGCGGAAACAAAGTTTTTTGGTTTTTTGAAAATTTTTTTAAACCCCGCCGCAAAAGGCAAAACGGAGCAAATTGCCCCGCTTAGTCCCACTTGGTTTTATACCTGTTTTATAAATATAGTTATTGCGGATTTTCGGCTTAAACTCACTTTAAAAGCACGGCTTTAATGCGCTTTACGCCCGCGGAAACGTTTTCCTGCTTGGCTATTTTAAAGGTCCCCAAAAGTCCCGTGCTCTCCGCGTGGGGTCCGCCGCAGATTTCCTTGGAAAATTCGCCTATGGAATAGGTTTTAACAACCTCGCCGTACTTGCTTTCGAAAAGCCCCGTAAAGCCCTCTTCCCTTGCCTGTTCGAGCGTCATCTCGCGCATAACCACGGGCAGGTCGGCTTTTATTACCTCGTTTACCGCGTCCTCCACAGCCTTTACCTCTTCGGGAGTCAGCTTGCGGGCAAAATTAAAGTCGAAACGCAGCCGCTCTTCGGTTATGTTGGAACCCTTTTGCGCAATCTCTTCCGAGCAGACCTTTTTAAGCGCCGCGTGAAGCAGGTGCGTTGCCGTGTGCAGATTGGTAGTTTCCTCCTTGTGGTCGGCAAGTCCGCAGGCAAACTTTTGCTCGCTGCCCGCGCGCGACTTTTCCTGATGCTCGGCAAACGCTTTATTGTAACCTTCCACGTCTACGGTCAGCCCCTTTTCCGCCGCCATTTCAACGGTTATTTCTACGGGGAAGCCGCACGTATCGTACAGGTGGAAGGCGGTTACGCCGTCTATAACGCCGCCCGCCGCAAGCCCCGAAGCAACCTTTTCGAATTCCTTTATGCCCTGTGCAAGCGTGCGCAGGAACTTGGCTTCTTCCTTGTTAAGCTCCTCCTCGATTTTTGCCGCGTTGGCGACCAGTTCGGGATAGACTTCGGCGTATTTTTCTATTAAGGTTTTAGAAACTTCGTTGAGCGCGCCCTGCGGCAAACCTATATTTCTGCCGAAGCGAACGGCGCGCCTTATAATTCTTCTTAAAATGTACCCCTGGTCGGTATTGGAGGGAACTATGCCCTTGGCGTCGCCCAGCATAAACGTGGCTGTGCGCACGTGGTCCAAAACAACGCGGAACGCCTTGGTGTTCTGCTCGTTCTCGCCGTACCTGCGCCCCGTAAGCTCCTCGATTTTGGCAATAGCCTTTTCGTAAATATCAGTTTCGTAAACGCTGTCCTTGCCGTTTATTATGCAGAGAGTGCGCTCCAACCCCATACCCGTATCGACGTTTCTCTGTGCGAGCGGCTCGTACTTGCCCTGCTCGTTCTTGTTGTACTGCATAAACACGTCGTTCCAAATTTCGAGGAACGTGCCCTTGGGCGCGTCGTCAAACTGCTCGGAACCGAGCTTGTCCGCCTCCTTATGGTTGCGGATAATATGCATTTCGGTATCGGGTCCGCACGGTCCCGTCAAACCGGCGGGTCCCCACCAATTGCCGCTCTTGGGCAGGAAGTAAATATTTTGGGGAAGTATACCGCAGTCAAGCCACTTGTTCGCGCTCTCTTCGTCGCGGGGACAGTCCCCGTCGCCTGCAAAACAGGTAACGGCAATGTCCTCCACGGGTATCCCCAGATAGTCGGGCGAGGTTAAAAACTCGAACGACCAGGCAATCATTTCCTCCTTGAAGTAGTCGCCCAGCGACCAGTTGCCAAGCATTTCGAAGAAAGTGCAGTGCGAGGAATCGCCAACCTCGTCTATATCGCCCGTGCGCACGCACTTCTGCACGTCGCACAGCCGCTTGCCCGCGGGGTGCCTTTCGCCAAGAAGATAGGGCACGAGCGGGTGCATACCCGCCGTCGTAAACAGCACCGTAGGGTCGTTTTCGGGTATGAGCGAAGCCGACGCGATAACCGCGTGCCCCTTGCTCTTAAAGAAATCGAGATACATTTTTCTTAAACTTTCACTGGTAAGCGTTTTCATAATTTCACCTGTATAATTATTGCCTTCAACCGTCAGATTTTAGTTATTTCGTAGCCGTCTTTGCCGTCTTTTACGTTATAGCCGAGCTCGCTAAGCCGCGCGCGCAACGCGTCCGCCTCCGCCCAATTTTTATCCTTTTTAGCCTGCCAGCGCTTTTTGGCAAGCTCGGCAACCTCTTCGGGAATACCGCCCCCGCCGCTCTTTGCCTTAACCTCTTCAAGGTACGCGGCGGCGTCCTTTTTAAACAGCCCCAACAGCGAAAAGGTGCGCTTTATCTGCGCCACGTCGTCGGCGCAACTTTTATCGCCCGCGGCGAGCTTTGCCGAAATCTTTTTGAATAGCCCGAACAAGTCGGACAGCGCAAGCGCGGTGTTGAAGTCGTCGTCCATACACTCGTCAAACCGCCCGTCTATCTCCGCGTTGCCCTTGCCGCCCGCGCCGTATTTGCTTTCAACGGCGCATATTACACGGTAAAACTCGGTTAAATGCCTTTCGGCGTCGGGGAAAAGGTTGTCCGTAACATTTATATCGTTGCGGTAATTGGTCTGTAAAAGCGCAAACTTGATTGCCTCGTTGGTGTACTTTTTAAGCAGGTCCTCCAACAGCAGGCTGTTGCCGAGGCTCTTGGACATCTTCTGCCCGTTCACTTTAATAAGTCCGTTGTGCGTCCAATACTGCACAAACCGCTTGCCCGTAAGGCTCTCCGTCTGCGCAATTTCGTTTTCGTGATGGGGAAAAATGAGGTCCCTGCCGCCGCCGTGTATGTCTATCTGTTCGCCGAAAGCCGCGCGGTTCATTGCCGAACACTCTATGTGCCAGCCCGGTCTGCCGTTGCCCCAGGGGGACGCCCAGCTTATTTCCCCCTCCTTAGCCGCCTTCCACAGCGCGAAGTCGGCGGGATTCCTCTTCTCCTCGCAGTTGTCTACGCGCACGCCGTCCAGCATATCCTCAACCGTTCTGTTGGAAAGGCAACCGTAGCCCTTAAAACTCGTAACGTCAAAATACACGTCGCCGTTGCCCGCGGCATATGCCTTGCCCTTTTCAATCAAAGCGGAAATAAAGTCGATTATATTGTCGATATTCTCGGTAGCTTTAAGCCACACAGTAGGCTCGTCTATCGCCATATCGCGCATAACCGCGTCTATGTTTTCAATAGTCCGCCGCGCGTATTCGTCCGCAGGTATGCCCGTTTCTTTCGAGCGGGCTATAATTTTATCGTCCACGTCGGTATAGTTGCGCGCGTACGTTACTGCGTAGCCCTTCTTTTCCAGATACTTGCGCACTATATCGTATATAAGCGCCTGAAAGCCGTGCCCTATATGCGCCTCGCCCGATACGGTTATGCCGCAGGCGTACATCTTTACCTTGCCCTCTTCGAGCGGCTTAAACTCTTCCTTAGTCCTCGTCAGCGTGTTGTATATCCGCATCGTCCTTCACCTCATATTTAATACCGAGCTTTTCTTCGAGCGCAAACACCCTTTCGCGCAGGGCGCACAGCTCTTTAAGCATAGGGTCGTCCTTTTCCTGAACAAGGTCCACTCCGTCCTTGCTGCCGCCTATCCGCACAACGCGCGCAGGCACGCCCACCACCGTGGCGTGTTCGGGTACGTTTCGCAAGACTACCGCCCCCGCGCCGACTTTGGCAAAGTTGCCTACGGTTATGTTGCCGAGTATCTTAGCCCCCGCGGATATCACGCAGTTTTCGCCCACCGTGGGGTGGCGCTTGCCCGTTTCTTTGCCCGTTCCGCCGAGGGTGCAACCCTGATACAGCACGGTTCCCGTCCCCACTTCCGCCGTTTCCCCGATAACAACTCCCTGACCGTGGTCAATGAATACTCCGGGGGCAATTTTAGCCGCGGGGTGAATTTCTATGCCCGTTCTGCGCTTGGCGCGCTGGCTTATGCACTCGGCTAAAAGTTTAAAGCGTATGCGCCAGAAAAAATTGGCGAGCCTGTGTTTCGAGAGCGCTTTAACTCCCGGATAGGTCAGCCATATCACAAATTTATTGCGCGCGGCGGGGTCGTTGCGTTTTGCCGCGGCTATGTCCATACGCAGTCTTTTAAAAAACAAAAAATACCTCTCCCGCCGTCATTTTTCACACTTATAAACAACGGCGAATTTTGCGGCTCGGGTTAAAGCCTACTTATCAGCATATGCAAAAACTCACCGTTGCGACAGCATTGCCGCGCCTTAACCCGTTCACCGCGCCACGAAGCCGATTTTCACCCTTTAAAAATCAGGTTTTAGCCGACATTTTGAAAACGTCGCGCGATTTGCCTATTACGAAAATGTGGTCGCCCTCCTGAAATACGAAGTCGGGCATAGGCGAAGGGTCGAGATGTTCGCCCCGCTTGATTGCCACAATGTTCATCTTATATTTTTTACGCACGTCAAGCTCTATTATCGACTTGCCCTCCCATATCTTCATTATGGGCACTTCGAATATGGCGTAACCGTCGGTGAGCGCAACGTAGTCGAAAATGTTGTTGCCGTTGTGCCTTATGGCAAGCTTGTCGGCGGTTTCGCCGTCGGCGTATATTATTTCGTCCGCGCCTATCTTTTTAAGCAGTTCGCACTGAATATCGTCGCGCGCGCGGGCAGCTACGTATTTCGCGCCCAGCTTTTTAAGCAGTATCGTCGTAAGCATCGAAGCTTCGAGATTGTCGCCCACGGTAACGAAACACAGGTCGAACGAAGGAATATCCAACGCGCTCAAAACGTCCTCGTGCGTGTACTCGGCAATTCTTGCGTCGGCAAAGCGCGAGGCAATGCGGGCAATTCTCTCTTCCCTGCTGTCAAGCACCATAACCTCGTGCCCGAGATATTGCATTTTTTCGGCAAGATGACTGCCGAGCCTTCCCATTCCGATAATGAGTATCGATTTTTTCATAAATTTTCCTTTCCGTAAAATACCGCACGGCTTTGCCGCGTCAAACGCCGCTTCGCTTACAGCGTTAAACTAACTACAATTTAACCGATTATAATCTTATCCGCCACGCGTGAGAGCGCAACGGGCTTCTTTTCACCCGAGAATACAAGCACAAGCGTAAACCCGCCAACTCTGCCGAAAAACATAAGCATAATCAGGATAATTTTGGAAACGGCGTGCAAATCCGCCGTTATCCCGCGGGAAAGCCCTACCGTACCGACTGCGCTTACCACCTCGAAAGCGACGTCGGTAAGCGACGGCATATTCGCCCCCCAACCGAAGTGCGCGCTCTCTATCGCGCAAATGAGCATAGCGCTTGCCACCGCAACCAGCACGTACAGGCAGACAATCGCGCCCGCCTGATGGCTTGCGTCCGCCTCGAACCTGCGTTTGTACAGGTGTATTTCGTCGTACCTGCGCGAAGTCGCCCACATAGACAGCACAAACACGGCAAGCGTTGTCGTCTTTATGCCGCCCGCCGTAGAGCCCGGCGAGCCGCCGACAAGCATAAACACGTTTGTAAGCGCTGTACCCGCGCCCGACATACCCGCGTAGTCTACGGTATTGAAGCCCGCCGTTCTGGGCGTTACCGACATAAACAGCGAAGCGAGTATTTTTGTGCCCGCACCTTTGCCGCCGAGCGTTGCGGGGTTGTTCCACTCAAACGCCATAAACAGCGCCCAACCCAAAGCTATCAGCACGCCCGTTGTCGACAAAACCACCTTGGAGTGAAAGGAATATTTTCTAATCTTTATTCCGTGGTGAATTACGTCGCCCCAAACGAAAAAGCCTATGCCGCCTATAACTATCAACAGTATCACTACAATATTTACAAGCGGATTGCTTACAAACTGCATAAGCGAAACCGAGCCATTTCTGTCGGTTATGGTAAAGCCCGCGTTGCAAAACGCGGAAACGGACGTAAACACCGCCTGCCAAATGCCTTCGCCCCAGCCGTAAACGGGAACAAATGCAAAGCTTAAACAAAACGCGCCCGCAGCCTCGAATATCAGCGTGCCGAGCAGAATAATTTTCACAAGGCTCTTTACGCTTGCCAAATCCACGCTGCCCGCCGACTGCATAACCAGCTTGCGCTGTGAAAGAGAGGCGTGCTTTTTTACGTACAGCATAAACAGGGATATAATTGTTATAAATCCCAAACCGCCCACCTGAATAAGCAGGAGGATAACAACCTGACCGTAGTACGACCAATAGGTTGCCATAGCGGAAACGGAAAGCCCCGTAACGCAGGTTGCGCTGGTAGCCGTAAAGAGGCTGGTTAAAAAGTTTACCTTTCTTTCAACCGTAGCCGCAGGTATGCACAGCAACGCCGTTCCCACGCATATTATCATAAAAAAGCTCAGGGCAACAATCGCCGCCGCAGGCAATTTAAAGTTTCGCAACTTTTGCATAATCACAAATATTATATAACTTTACCCGTCAAAAATCAACTTATAATATATTATGTGCGTGTTTTGAATAAACAAAGTATTTTTTGAAAATTTTTAACATAATAATCAGTGGAATGTTATTTTACCCCAAAAATTCCCTTGACGAATTATGAAACGCGTGGTATAATATCATTGATAATGGCAATTGACTGTTAAATATTAACAAAGAGGTACATTATGAAACGCGAAAGAATCGAAGAAATAGCCGAAATTTTAGACAAGCGCGGTAAAATGACGCTTGAACAGCTGGAAAAGGAATTTCCCAACGTATCGCAAATGACTTTAAGGCGCGATTTGTATCAGCTTGAAGAGGACGGGCGCATCATCCGTATCCGCGGCGGCGCAATGTCCGTTAAGGAAGTGCAAAAGGTTTCGGGCGAAGCGTACACAAAAAAGACAACCATCAACACCGACGCTAAAATAGTCATCGCGCAAAAGGCGGCTACGCTGATTGACGAGGGCATATCCCTCTTCCTTGACGGCGGCACTACGGCTATGTACCTTTCCAAGGAAATTGCCGACATCCCCTGCAATATCTTCACCAACGGTATCGCCGTTGCAATGGAGCTTGCGCAGAAGAAAAACATAAATATCACGGTGGTCGGAGGACAGCTTATGAAGGACAATCTTTCCACTTCCTCCCCGCTTGCCAAGGAGTATTTTGCCGCTTCTAATTTCGAGCTTGCAATAGTTTCTGCCACAGCGTTTACGCCGCAAAACGGCTTTTCCTGCAACAGTCAGGTAGAAAGCGACCTGTTAAGGCAGGTTTTCCAAAAGGCAAGGCACGTTTATATGATGTTGGACAGCTCTAAAATCGGAAAAATCAACCCTTTTACATTCGCGCATATAGAGGACATCGACGTGCTTATAACCGACGATAATTTCCCCAAAGAATACAAGGCGCTGTTTGAAGAGAGCAATATTGTAGTAATGTAAAAATCGAAATAAAAAAGTACGCCCCGCGCAATACTTGCGCGGGGCTTTTATCCTACTATTGCAAACGTCAATCCGACCACTTGTGTTTTTCCAACGTTCTGTCCTTTATGTCGTCGTAAAACTCGAAATACTTGCGGCGCACGTCCTCTACCGTATCCTTGTCGTCCAAAAGCCCGAGAAGTTCGTCAAGCTCGTCCGCAGAGAAATCGGAAAGACAAAATTCCCCGTCAAATGCGGAAGCCAACTTCATTAAGTCCCAATTTGTCGCTTTCAATTTACACCTCACTCTTTCGTAAACAACTTTTTAAGCGCGGGCAACGTGGTTATGCCGTCGATTATAAGCGAAACGCCAAAGACAATTATGTGCAGTTCGCCGTATTCTTCCGGCTTGTATAAAAGCAAAAACGCAACAGCAACTTCTACAATTCCCTTGATAATATAGTACGACGAACGCATCCCGCGGGATATTCTCGAAAGCGCGTGATTAAATGCGTGCGCGCCCTCGCACAGTCCCAAAACGCCCCACACAATGGGGATAAACGTGTGCGCCCATTCGTGTTCTATCAGTATCATTACGCTAAGCCCAATCAAAATTAGCGCGGATGCCGTTCGGTTGGACTTTGTATTGCGGTATTCTTTTTCTATGATTGCAAATATAAAGCGCACTAACGAGATTGCCAAAAGCCCGCCGCCGACTACGTAAGGTAAAACGCTTTCTATCCGCGCGGGAATTGCCGCGCACACCGCGCCGAGAGCTATGTACAAAACCGACAAAACGTACTTTGCCGCGGTTTCGGGAATTTTTATGTGCTTGTTTGCGCTCTTTGCTTGGCTTTCCACCGAAAAATCGTCTATAATGCGGTCGCCGTAAGTGCCGAAATCCGTTATCGAAATTTCTTCCAGAGCTTCCTCGCTCGGCTCTTCGCCTACAAGCGTGTGCGCCTCCACTTCAATATCGGCTCCGTCAACGTTTTCGTCCGCATTTTTTTCTGTCTCGGTTTTACCGTCTGCCGACTTTCGGGTCTTTTCCTCTTCTTCTATCATAATTTATCCCAATGTTCAAGTATTATATCATATACTGCGGACAGTGTCAACACGCGCCCGCGCTTGCAATTTCCGCAAATAAGTGCTATTATTTGTTTAACAGGAGTTAATTTATGGGTAAGAGAGCCGAAAAGGCAAAGGAAATGTTTTTACAGGGATATAACTGCTGTCAGGCGGTGGTGGGCGCATTTGCCGATTTATACGGCTTCGAGCCCGAAACGGCTATGAAATTTGCCGAGGGCTTCGGCGGCGGTATGGGGCGTATGCGCCTGACCTGCGGCGCGGTAAACGCTATGGCAATTGTCGCGGGTATGAAAATGAGCCACGGTCAGCCCGGCGATTTACAGCGGCGCGGCGAAATTTACGCCGTTGTCAGGCAAATGGTAGAGGAATTTAAAGCCGACAACGGTACCATTATCTGCGCGGAACTCTTAGGGCGAGCTTTGCCGAAAGACGATTCCCCGCAACCCGAGGAGCGCACCGCCGACTACTACAAGCGCCGCCCCTGTCCCGAAAAAATACGGCAGTGCGGCTTGATTATAGAAAAATATCTGGGAATCGAAGAGTAAATTTTAAATTAACTCGTCAATTGCCTTTTGCATAGCAATTCCCGCATTAAAGCCGAAGCAGAACAGTTTTTTGCCAACGCGGTAAAATAATTCGTCCATATTGTTTTCAATGCACAACTCCAAATGATTCAAAATTTCCTTTTGCTCGTCTTTCATCAGTGTGGCGAGCAAATTATTTTTATGCTCGTTTATATTGCGCGACAAAAAACCGTCGTCTTCCGCTTCCTCTCTTTTCCGCCATTTAGAAATCAAATACATATCAATCACGTCAAAAAGCTCGGGAATTTCCATAATTTTATCCTCGTTTTTTAGTTTTTCTAAATTAAGTTTATTATATCATATTAAAGTAGCGAATAGTTAAAATGGAACATTTTGTTCCAAAATATTTGTAAAGCAAAACAAACCGCTTAAAGGCATTTTTGCTAACATAGCTAAAACCGCAACGTTTTAAATAATAATTTCCACTAACAATTAACCCGCCGACAAAGCGCACTTTCCATAGACAATTAAAAACAGACGATGATAAAAACCCCTCAAACTTTTTTGTCCGAGAGGTTTTTGCTATCGCGGTTAAGTATGACAAATTTAAATTTATCGTTTCATATCGACTTTGCGTTTAATTAAAATGATTGTTTTTGCTATACCACCAATAAACAGCAGACAAGAAGAAATAATAATTGTTGTAAACATATCGGGAACAAACGCCAAAACTACCCAAAGCGGAGTTAAAAAAACATTCGCGGCAATAGTAATATAAATATCGGCAAGATTAAATGTATAAAAATTAGTACAGATATTTTAACCCACAGTTTACCTGTTGTAAGGCGTTTCTTATATAGCATAATTAAGCACAAAGGCAGTATTGAAATTACAAGAACAACAAAATATGCAAGGTCATAAAGGATATGCATTGTAACGTATTCATTAGATTTAATCTGATTGGGATTATCGCCCGTTAGCATAAGAACGATGCTCCAATCAATTCTATCCATCATATCCTTGCCGACAAAATAATCGTTTGTATTTACGGCAATAGCGATACCGATATCACTTTCGGGCAAAATATAAATTGTTGACATTCCCGTTTCGACAAGTCCGCTATGACGCAGGGCAGGTTGTTTAAGCGGCTCATTTGTAAGCGTCCAACCCATTCCGTATTTGTAAGGAATATTTGCCTGCACTTCCACGTTTTCATAAAACATTTTGTTTATGCTATCATTTGAAATTATACATTCACCGCCGTTTAGATACATTTGCAGATATTTCCCTAAATCGGCTGTTGAAGATGATAGATAACCCGCGGAAGGCGTTATCCACGCATTATCTGAGTTAGGAAATTTAGGGGCGGTTTTTGTATTTATTCCAAACCAATTTTCGTAAGTTTCAATAAGACCGTTTTCTTTTGCTTTTTCATAGGTAGCGGCAGATTTCGACATAGAAAGCGGCTCAAATATATTTTGTGTAACATAATCTTCGTAACTCAATTCACTAACAACTTCGATAATTTTGCCAAGAAGTGAATAATTTACATTTGCGTAAATGTGTTCTCCTTGCTTATTTACTATTTTATAGTTTCCCAGATTTTGATGTTCACCAAGTCCACTTGTGTGATTGAGAAGTTGTCTTACGGTTATTGCGTTATTTGTGTTGCTTTTGGAAAGATATGTAGAAATTGGGGCGTTAAGGTCGATTTTACCTCGTTCAACGAGTTGCATTATACAAAGTGCAGTGAATGACTTGCTGACAGAGCCAAGTAAAAACGGCGTATTGGTGCTACTGCAATCCCCATAATTTTTGAAAGTAATACATCTTCCTTGTTTACGATTGTAATAGACATTGCAGGGAAATGAGCCTTATAACAAGCGTTGGCAAGATACGAATCGATTTCATCATATATAGTGCTTTCGGTTTGCTCGGCAAGCGCAAGGGCTTGCCGATTGATTGAGATTGGTTGCAAAAAAATTCCGCCCAAAATAACAAAGCAAAACAACAAGCACAAAGATTTTATAGCTTTCATATTTACTCCGCTAAATTACTGTTTATCGTGCAACCATTGTATCACGAAATATGAAAGAACGCAACCGATTGAATTTTGCGGGATTTCTAAAACACATCTATATCCCAATAGGCTACGAGTGGCATAGTTCGTCCACGAAAAAAGTTAAGAAAAGGCACAGCCTACCGCTATGCCTAAATCTTTTATTTGCGTCTGATTAAATTCCCTATGGTAACTATGGTAAATTCAGCGGGCTTTTTATTTTAAATACTGTTTACTTAAAGCCATTAAGCAAAAATTCACCATTAAATTATAGCGGCTAAGTAGTTTACTTCGCCTGCGGCTCCGTGCCGTTGCAAAGCAACGGGGCGGCGCGTATTGCGCCTTCAAGCACTTA
>ERZ777306.343-NODE-343-length-94532-cov-29.831102_pt1 | contig 94532 bp, 74 predicted proteins | sample MGYA00374966_ERZ777306 | MGnify/ENA primary metagenome ERZ777306 (study PRJEB29329, sample SAMN06343882) | mouse gut metagenome | isolation source: Mouse cecum | place: Austria: Vienna | collected 2014-11-15 ...
TTTCCTCGGCAGGAAACTCAAGTTTCCTCGGCAGGAAACTCAAGTTTCCTCGGCAGGAAACTCAAGTTTCCTCGGCAAGAAACTCAAGTTTCCTCGGCAAGAAACTCAAGTTTCCTCGGCAAGAATCTATTTTCTTATTCGTATGAAAAATAAAATTGAACGTATATGAATACAAATGACAATGCTTTTTATCAGGAAGCGGCCGGTTACCTGTCGTCCCGTATTACCGGTAATCCGGAAACCGCTATTATCTTAGGCAGTGGCTTGGGTTCCCTTGCCGACCAGATTGAAGACGCCGTGGTTATTCCCTATAGTGAGATCCCGCATTTTATGCATTCGACGGCCGCAGGACATAAAGGTAACTTCATCTGTGGTAGGCTGGGAGGAAAACAGGTGCTTGCCATGCAGGGACGTTTCCATTATTATGAGGGTTACACGATGCAGCAGGTGACATTCCCAATCCGGGTGATGAAGCTGTTGGGTGTTAAGAACCTGTTGGTTTCCAATGCAGCAGGCGGTATCAATGCGAGTTTCAAAGTCGGTGACCTGATGATTATACGCGATCATATCAATATGATGCCTAATCCGTTGATCGGCCCGAATGACGAACGGTTCGGAACCCGCTTCCCGGATATGACACGCGCGTATGACCGGGAGTTTATCGGGCTTGTTGAAGAAATTGCCGCATCCCGCGGGATCTCGTTGAAGAAAGGCGTGTATGTCGGACTTACGGGTCCTTCATTTGAAACGCCGGCTGAGTATGCTTTCTACGGAAGGGTAGGAGGCGATGCAATCGGAATGAGTACGGTCCCTGAGGTAATCGTGGCCCGTCATGCCGGCCTGCGCGTATTCGGCATGTCTGTGATTACGAATGAAGGCTATCATTTTGCCGACGATTTTGTGAACGACGGAGCCGATGTGATTGTGGCTGCCAATAAGGCGGCTGCGGTCATGACCGTACTCTTCCGGGAATTGGTTGCCAAGATATAAATGTATTACCTTTGCTGATATGAAAACATTTGTAATAGTAGGATGTGGACGGCTTGCCGGAATAGTTTCGGAAGCTGTCGTCAGAGGATTATTGCCTGAGTATGAACTGGTGGGAGCCTATTCGCGTACGGTTGCCAAAGCAGAACGTATTGCCCGCCAGATGGAAAAGATCGGAAAACGTTGCGCCGTATGTACTACGGCGGATGAAGTGCTGGCCTTGAAGCCCGATATACTGGTGGAGACGGCTTCTCCGGCCGCTCTCCGTGAGTTTGCCATTCCGGCCCTGAAGAACGGAACTTCCATCGTTACCCTTTCGATCGGTGCGTTGGCCGACGACTCGTTCTACCAAGAAGTATGCGAAACGGCTAAAGAGAACGGGACGCGTATCTACATCGCTTCGGGAGCTACCGGAGGGTTCGACGTCTTGCGCACGGCTGCCTTGATGGGTAACGCAACAGCCCGTTTCTTCAACGAGAAGGGACCTGACGCTTTGAAAGGGACTCCGGTTTATGAAGATGCTCTGCAAAACGAACAGAAAGTGGTGTTTACGGGCAATGCCGTGGAAGCCATCCGCCTGTTCCCTACGAAAGTGAACGTCACGGTGGCCGCCTCACGTGCATCCGTCGGTCCGGAAGCCATGCAGGTGACCATACAGTCGACTCCCGGATTTAAGGGAGACACCCAGAAGGTCGAGATCAGGAACGATCAGGTGCATGCCGTCGTGGATGTGTATAGCGCTACTGCGGAGATCGCAGGATGGTCGGTCGTGAACACCCTGCTGAATATTGTCTCACCCATTGTATTCTGAAAGATTGGCCAGCACTTTTTCGCTCAGGCGGTCGAACGCCTGACGGGTGCGGCCTGTCGAGGTCTGTACGCATCGTACATGCGGATGCTCCAAAAGATGGGCGCCGCCCAAAGCGCCGACGGTATCACAGAAACAAAGGTTATTGCCCGATAACCAGTTGACGAATGGAGCTTCGTCCCAGGCAGGAGACAATCCTGTGTTGAATAGTATCTTTTTATCACCTAACATTTGAAATTCGGCTTCGTGCAGCAGGACGGTATTTTTGTTCAGGCAACAGAATACGGCCTCGCTCTGCGTGAGTAATTCGTCCAGAGGCTGGAAACGATATCCCTTCTCGCGTGCCCATTCCTTTTCACTACGGGCAAAATAAGATATTTCCGCACCGAAGAACTGTAGCGCATCGGCGATCATGCCGCCCGACTTGCCCAAACCGATAATACCTGCTTTTAGCCCGGTGATTTCGCGTACGTCGCCATCCCAGGCCGGTCCGCTAAACCCGTGCAGGCAACGAACCAGTTCGCTAATGACATACTCGACTACCCCTTCGTCGCCATAATCCCGGATGCCTGTGACCGTGATGCCGTGCCGGTTGGCATAATTGATGTCCACGTTGGCGCTCTCTGGTGAATAAAGCGAACAGCACATACCGATATATTTGATATTGGGGCATCTTTCCATCACTCCGCGGCCGATGCTCGAAGTGTAGCTCAGCAGAACCGCGTCAGCATCGCCGATACGATGGACGATCTCTTCGTCATCCGCTGGAATATCGGGGTATAACACTACTTCATTTGCAAACGTGTGCAATGCTTTCTCTGCCGAAGGAATCAAACTGACCGGCTCTATCGCAACTATTTTAGTAAACATGGCTATTAATTCTTTTTTGAAAATATGAAGAAACAAAGATACGTTTTTTTGTAAAGTTTCTATCTTTGTATTCAATTCAATCAATGTAATAAAATAAACTTATTTCTACCCATGAAGAATTCCAGAAGAGACTTCCTGAAGAAGGGAGCATTGGCAGGGTTCGGTGCCCTGATGATCCCAGAGATCGCAAAAGCAGCCGTAAAAGAAAATACATCTGTACATGCTCCGAAGATTAATCTGAAGAAAGATTGTGTGATCCTGTTCCAGGGAGATTCCATCACGGATTGCGGCCGTGACAAGAATAGCAACCGTTGTAATACAATGGAACAGTTTGGTAGCGGCTACGTCCTTTTTACCGCTACGCAGTTGTTGGAGAGGAAAGCGGCTTTGCAGCCTAAGATTTATAATCGCGGTATCAGCGGTAATAAAGTCTATCAGCTTCGTGATCGTTGGGAGCTCGACTGTCTTGCTTTTCAGCCGGATGTTCTGAGTATCCTGATCGGTGTGAACGATTACTGGCATACGCTGACACATAATTACAAAGGAACAGTCGAGACGTATGAAAACGATCTGCGTGCCCTGTTGAAATATACGAAAGAAAAGCTTCCGAATACACAGATTGTCTTATGCGAACCTTTCACCTTGCGCGATGGAGCGGCTATAGAAGACTCCAAATGGTATCCGATGTTCGACGAATTCCGTAAGTCCGCCCGTAAGTTGTCGGAGGAATTTAATACCGTATTCGTACCTTTCCAGTCGGGCTTCGATGCGGCAGTGAAGTTGGCTCCGGCACGTTATTGGTCGAACGACGGTGTGCATCCCGATTTACCCGGTCGTCAGTTGATGGCTAACATGTGGATGGAAGCGACTGGATTAAAATAAGATATGATTTTGAGCGGGTGCGGACTGTAAAAATAGTGCAAAAAAAGTGCAGTCAGGTTTTGGAAAATAAAAAAATACCTCTATCTTTGCACCCGTTATCGCGGAAGTAGCTCAGTTGGTAGAGCATAACCTTGCCAAGGTTAGGGTCGCGGGTTCGAGTCCCGTCTTCCGCTCCACTCGGTAACAGGGGCGGTATGAGGCCGCTTTTTTAATGTACTGAAGAAAGGCCCAGGTGGCGGAATTGGTAGACGCGCACGTTTCAGGTGCGTGTGTCGAGAGGCATGCAGGTTCGAGTCCTGTTCTGGGCACCTTTTCTCGCGCAGGTGGTGGAATTGGTAGACACGCTACTTTGAGGGGGTAGTGCCGGTTACGGCGTGTGAGTTCAAGTCTCATCCTGCGTACACAGATAGTCCATATAGTTAGTTTCTAAGCTAATTATATGGACTATTTTGTTTTATTTTTCATAATACAATAATACGATAGGATTCCCATTGTTATCAATAGTATATTTTGTTTTTATGAATTAATTGTACTCAAAGCGAAGAAGATTTGTAGTTGTTCCTTTATAGGGTACATTTCTGCATCCGGCCAGTTTAAAACCTAATTTATCCATCATAGAGATTTCTTTTTCATTAAAGTCGTAGACTTGTCCGAAAATACCATGATTGGGATAAATCTTAATAATGTGTTCTATCAGGGTTTTGATCGCACCTTTTGCCAGCCCATTATTACGATAGGGTTCAGCAATCCATAAGCAACCTAATTCAATCATTGGATCGCCATTATCTATAAAAGATATGCCTCCTTTAATTGTCTTTTCCTGTGTTATTGCAAAATCTTGGGGCACAGCTTTTGATCTGCATCTCTTGACAAATTCAATAAAATCCGCGATGGTGCGTGGGTACTCAGGGCGTAAGTTTTGATCGATATCAGCCGATTTTATCCCTGTAACAAATTCATCAGCATCTGATGTCTGCCAAATCCTCATAATGGCTTTCTGCTTTTTTATTATAAGATTTTCCATGATAAAAAATAATAAGGTTAATATGATAAATTAGATTGTCAATGATGTGAAAGGTTTATTCACTCGGGTGGTTTTATTTTTCTTTTTTACGCTGTTATTTCTGGGTTTAAGATTTGATTTAATAGTCTTATAACATTCTTGTTATTTATATAATACAAAAAAGTGTGCCAAAACTCCGTATTAACCGGGGTTTGGCACACTCTTATTACGCAAATGAAGATTAAGCTTTCGTCGTTTCTTTCCAGATGCGGATCATGTAAAAGGCCAGATGTGTGAAAGCGAAAACGAAAGATATAATCAACAGGATTTTGCTTTCTTCCCAACCGACGGTTTGCTGATGCCAGAGCCCTGTAATCACGCAGAGGATGGCGAGGACGATCCCGATCATATTCAGGGCCAATTGTCCGTGGCGGTTGGCATGATTATATTCCAGTTTGCTGTGCTTGATGCCATAGCAGGCATAGATGTCCAGCCCGATCAGCATCCATAGCACTAAACGGATCCAGGTGTCGGCAGGCAGGAAAAGCATCATGCACAGGCAAGTGATAATCCCGGCTACCGGAACGAACGGTACTAGCGGAGTCTTGAAAGCACGGGGTACATCCGGCATTGTTTTTCGGACCATCAGTACGCCGGCACAAACCAACGTAAAGGCGAAAAGCGTACCGATACTGGTCATTTCGCCAGCCAGACGTGCAGGAACGAAAGCCGCCAGCAAACCAACAAGCACCATGAACAACAGGTTACTGCGTGCCGGCGTCCTGAACTTCTCATTGATATGCGAAAAGAACGGAGGCAATAACCCGTCGTGGCTCATACTAAGGAAAACGCGGCTTTGCCCTAACAGCGTCACCATGATGACCGAGCAGTATCCGAACAAGATCGCGAGCACGATCGCTTTATTCATCCAGGGATAAGCCGGGTGAAGCACACCTGAAGCATTTACTTCTCCCATATGTTCGATCGCGATCGCCACGGGAGCGATACCTTGTTGACCGCCAAATTCGGAATAGTGGGCTACACCTGTCATAACGTGGGCGAACAACATATATAATACGGTACAAACAAGCAGTGAGACAAGGATCCCGATCGGCATATCCCTTTTCGGATTTTTGGCTTCTTGGGCAGCCGTGCTGACCGCATCGAAACCTAAGAAAGCGAAAAACACGATAGCTGCTCCACGTAAGACTCCCGACAATCCATATTCACCCAGCGTGCCTGTGTTTGACGGAATATAAGGCGTGTAATTATCCGTATTAATATATTTCCATCCCAAGAAAATGAAAATCAGAACGACCGACACTTTCAGAAAGACGATGATCCCGTTGAAAATGGAACTTCCTTCCGTCCCCCGGACCAGGAAAAGGCTCATCAGGACAACGATTAGGAATGCCGGGATATTGACAATACCGCCGTCCCAGGGACAGGCCGTAAGGGCTGTCGGCAGATTAATCCCGAGTCCTTCCAGGAAGACGACGAGATAACGACTCCAACTGATGCTGACCGTTGTCGCGGCAACCGTATATTCCAGAACCAAGTCCCAGCCGATAATCCAGGCAACCAGTTCGCCCATCGTAGCGTATGAATAGGTATAAGCACTTCCCGCAACCGGGATCATCGAAGCGAACTCCGCGTAACAAAGTCCGGCGAAACAGCATCCGATAGCCGCAATAGCAAATGATAGCGTAATGGCCGGCCCTGTATATCCGGCGGCCACTGTCCCGGTTATGGAAAACAGACCGGCACCGATAATGACGCCCACGCCGAGAGCGACCAGGCTCCACGGTCCCAATACCCGTTTTAATGTTTTACTTCCTGATAGATTGGCTTCGGCCTGCAAGGCCTCCAAAGGCTTTTTAATGAATAATCCCATCGTTTATTTGTGCATATTTATAAATTGGGCACAAAGGTAGGGATTGCTCGGGTGATCTACAAATGTTAACTGTGGATGGGCAACCGTCTCCATATAAAGCTGGGAATCAGTTTCCAGAAGAATACCAAAAGGGTATATTTCCAGTCGATTACGGCATGGCGTTTTTTACGTCCGATCGCTTTTACTATTTTCCGGGCTACATATTCCGGAGACATCAGCATCGGATATGTATCGTTTTTCAACAGATCGGTTTTCACAAATCCAGGGCGGATATCCGTAAATACGATCGGGAGCTTTTCCATGTGTGCCAGTTGGTCGAGTGCCTCGATATACGTATTCTGGTAGCGTTTGGTTGCGGAATAGGAGGGAGCAGCTCCCAAGCCTTTTGTCCCGGCTATGGAACTGATCACGGCCAATTGCCCGCCGCCCTGCTTTTTGAAATAGTCGTATGCGGTAGTCACCATCCTTGTAAATCCGACCGTATTCGTCTGGACGGTAGCCAATTCGATCTCGGGGTCCAGCATTCGGTTCTGGCTGCCGATGCCAGAGCTAAGCAAAAAGATGTCCATTCCGCCGACCTTGTCGATCAGTTCCGTCAGTTTTTTAGGCGCATCCGGGCTGGTTACATCCAATTGCGCCGTTTCAATCCGGTCAGGTGCTTCCGAGCGGATTTTTTCAAGCAGTTCCGTTCGCCGTCCGGCAATCCCGATTCGCCATCCCAGTTTACAATATAGTAGTGTAATCTCGTATCCGATGCCGGAAGTGGCACCTATGATGATGATTCTTTTTGCAGATACCATAAATTATATATGAAGTGTCACAAACTTAGACAAAAATATTAAATACCTCATAAGTGATTAGGGCAACCGCACCAAATCCAGCAGTAACAATTTTTTATTTCTATGGAGAGAAAAACCCGTTTTTGTCCCGAATAATTCTTTCTTAAGTGCCAGCTAATTCTGTAATCGGTGTCAGTGATTATATAATCAGTGGTTGTGATTATATAATTGCTGGCACTGATTTTATAATCACTGGCACTGATTACAGAATTGATAGGCACTCCGATGTTTTTTATGCCTATGTAGATAAGTTTTCTTGTAGCGGGGATAGATTATTCCTTATATTATGTAGTCCATAAGATCGTATTGCTTAAAAATGAATTTGGTGCGGTCGCCCTGATAAGTGATCAGACTACCTTCAATCCTGCTTGCAACGTGCGCATTTCTTTGGGAACGGACTTTTTTATGCTTTCGATCAGGATACTTGCGACCGAGTGCCGGATGAAATCTTTACGGGTTACCCAAACGATTTCACGGGCCGGTTTGGGGATGGCAAACGGACGTACCAGTTCTTTTTGCTGTTCGCTTAACTGGTAGGTGGCCAGTTCCGGAATGAAGGTGACGCCGTTGCCGCTCTCTACCATACGCATAAAAGTTTCCAAACTTCCCAAGCGGTAAGCAGCCTGACGGAGTTTAACCTTCTCCATCTGGCAGAAACGCATCAACTGATCGCGGAAACAATGTCCTTCATCCAATAACCAGAGACGTTCGTCGCTGATATCGGCGGAACGGACCATGTCTTTTTTAAAGACACTTTCGTTGCGGGCTACATAAGCATAAAACTGTTCGTAATATAAAATGTCTCCCTGCAACTGCATCTCTGTCGGTTGGTTCGCGATGATGGCGGCGTCTATTTCTCCGTTCAGGAGGGCTTTCATAGTCGGAGCCGTTTGCATTTCGAGGATGCGGATATCCAGATCGGGGTGTTTCTCCGATACTTGCTGGAAGAAGCGGGGGAGCAGATAAGGTGCGATCGTCGGTAGCACAGCGAGGCGGAACGTCCCTTTCAAAGATTGCTCTTCCTCGTTCACGATATCTTTAATAAGAGAAGTCTGGTAAAGTACGACACGCGCTTGGTCGATCACCTTACGGCCGGCAGGGGTAGGGCAGACCGGCTGGATGTTACGGTCGAAAAGTTTCACCCCTAATTCATCTTCCAATTTCTGGATCATCATGCTTAATGTGGGTTGGGTCACACGGCAATGTTCTGCTGCTTTGGCAAAATGGCGGTAGGTATCTACGGCCAGGATGTATTCGAGTTGTTGTATATTCATATGCTTTGTTTGTGTTACGGACTCTATAGTGATAATTTCTACGAAGGTAGAAAAAAAACATGGAATATAATAATTTTTATAATTAAGTTGTGCCTGAAAGGAAAGTGATAAGTGGTGGAAAAATATTTGTGTAAAAAAGACATTTTATTGTCTAAATACTTTTATAAGTCTGAGAAATAGATTTTCTTTGTACTTGTTAACTGATATATTACCATACAATAATAAATTCTATGCAGCAAAAGTTAATGTTAGCCATCGGAGTCACAGTTGTCCTTTGTGCCTGTCATTCTAATTCGTACCATTCCGACGAACTAATAGTCGAAGTGCCTTTTACCGGAGTACATCTGACCGATCATTTCTGGGCTCCCCGCATCGAGGTGAACCGGACTGTCTCTATCCCTTCCGCTTTCAGGCAGTGTGAAATAAACGGCCGTTTCGATAATTTCGCGTTGGCCGGAGGATTGATTAAGGGTGAGCATAAGGGGGATTTCCCGTTTGACGATACTGATCCCTATAAGATAATCGAGGGAGCCTCCTACTCGCTTGCCGTCAAATACGATCCGAAGCTGGATGCTTATCTGGACAGTGTCATTACGCTGATCGGAGCTGCGCAGGAGCCGGATGGTTATCTGACTACCTGCGTGACGAACAAATGTGAACGGTTGAACCGCTGGTGGGGAACCCACCGTTGGGAGAAGCTGAACAGCCATGAGCTTTATAACAGCGGCCATTTATACGAGGCGGCTGTCGCTCACTACCAGGCAACGGGTAAACGGAACCTGCTCGATGTCGCAATCAAAAATGCCGATCTGGTTTGCAAAGACTTTGGTCCGGGCGAAGGACAGAAGCATGTCCCTTCCGGCCACCCGATCATCGAGATGGGGCTGGCCAAGATGTACAAGGTTACCGGAGACCGGAAATACCTGGATATGGCCAAATATTTTGTGGAAGAAACCGGACGCGGGACGGACGGCCATCGGTTGAATGCCTATAGCCAGGACCATAAGCCGATTCTGGATCAGGAGGAAATTGTCGGGCATGCCGTCCGGGCGGGGTATTTGTATTCAGGTGTGGCGGATGTCGCTGCCTTGACGAAAGACACGGCTTATTTCAATGCGCTCTGCCGGATATGGGATAATATGGCGACAAAGAAACTGTATATCACGGGAGGAATCGGTTCGCGTGCTCAGGGAGAAGGCTTCGGCCCGGAATATGAGTTGCATAACCATAGCGCCTACTGCGAGACGTGCGCTTCCATTGCCAATGTGTATTGGAACCAGCGAATGTTCCTGGCAACGGGAGATGCTAAATATATAGATGTATTGGAACGGGCCTTGTATAATGGCGTAATCTCAGGCGTTTCGCTGAGCGGCGACAAGTTTTTCTATGACAATCCGCTCGAATCGATGGGGCAACACGAACGCGCCCCTTGGTTTGGCTGTGCCTGTTGTCCGGGTAATGTCACCCGTTTCATGGCTTCCATTCCTAAATATATGTATGCGACACAAGGGAATAATATCTATGTCAATTTATATGCCGGCAGTAGCAGCAAGGTCGTTTTACCCAATGATACGGTTACTTTGGTCCAGGAGACTGAATATCCCTGGGACGGCATTGTCAAACTGACAGTCTCGCCGCAGAAATCTACCTTTTTTAATCTGAAACTCCGTATTCCTGCCTGGACCAGCGACGAGCCTGTTCCAGGTAGCGACTTGTATGCGTTTACTAAAAGAGACCGGAAACCGTGCGCTATTTTTATTAACGGAAAGCCTTTGAAGGAGAAAGCCCATCATGGATATGTCGTGATTGAACGGGAATGGAAGCCGGGAGATATCGTCGAACTCCGTATACCGATGGAAGTACGCCGGGTTAAGGCACACGAGAAAGTGCGTGCTGACGAAGGATTGCTGGCTGTCGAACGCGGGCCGGTGATGTATTGCCTCGAAGGTGTCGATATGCCTGACCGGCATGTGTTCAACAAATTCTTACCGGAAGATGCTGCTTTCACCTGCCAATATGAGAAGGATAAGTTGAATGGAATTATTGAATTGTCGACAGTCGCCAAGGAATTGGATTGTGATAAGGAAAGCGGTTCTGTTTCAGAAAAAGAAGTTCCCGTCAAGCTGATACCTTATTCAACCTGGAATAATCGTGGCAACGCCGAGATGGCTGTCTGGATTCCGGCTTCGGCTGCTTATGCCAAACCGACTCCCGAACCGAGCATCGCTTCCCGGGCACAATCATTTACGGTCGTAAGCGCCCCGATCCAGAAAGACGGAATTGCACATGAACGTCGCGAATGGTGTTATGGCGTGAACGACCAGTGGGACCCGAAAAGCTCGGACGATATGTCGAAACCTTATTGGTACTTCTGGTTGAAGGAGGGAACACAGGAATCGATCGAATATGTGTTCGACAAACCGGAAACCGTACGCAATGTTCAAGTCTATTGGCTCGACTTTGACCATTATGACGGTAACTACCGTGTCCCGGCCAGTTGGAAAGTCCAGTATCGGACCGGCAACAGTTGGAAGGATGTGGCAGCACAAGGCGAGTATGGTTGCAAGAAGGATTGCTATAATTCTGTCGATTTCACTCCTGTCGAAACTACCGGATTGAAGTTAGTTATCCAGTTACAGAAAGGCGAGTCGGGCGGAGTAATCGAATGGAAAGTGAATTGATCCATACTCTGAAAAGATAATCGGTAACATAATCTTGAATAAAAATGAAACGAATCGTATTGATAGCACTTGCCGGTATAAGTTTGGCGGGCAGTGCGCAGACACATGATGGCGGCTATCCGATCACTCCTGTCCCTTTTACTTCCGTTAAGGTAACGGATAATTTCTGGGGGCAGAGATTGAGGGCAAGCCGTGAAGTTACCATCCCGCTCGCCTTTAGCAAATGCGAGGAAACGGGACGCTATGAGAACTTCGTGAAAGCGGCTCATCCGAATAGCGAGTATAAGGTGGAGGGATATTCATTCGACGATACGGATGTATATAAGACGATCGAAGGGGCAAGCTATTCCATGCAAACCTATCCCGATAAGCGGCTGGACCGTTACATCGACAGCGTCCTGACAATCGTGGCTTCGGCACAGGAAGCGGATGGCTATTTATACACGGCCCGCACCATGAATCCGCAGCATCCGCACGAATGGGCGGGAAGTAGCCGCTGGGAAAAGGTGGAAGACCTGAGCCATGAGTTTTACAACCTCGGACACATGGTAGAAGGAGCTGTCGCCCACTATCAGGCAACGGGGAAAAGGTCGTTTCTGGATATTGCGATCCGGTATGCCGACTGTGTGGAAAAGGCGATAGGCGACAAGCCGGGACAGCTTGTCCGCGTGCCCGGGCATCAGATTGCCGAGATGGCGCTTTGTAAGCTCTACTTGGCGACAGGGCGGAAGAAGTACCTCGACCTGGCTAAGTTTTTCTTAGATAAACGTGGTTATACGGAACGCCGGGATGCCTATAGCCAGGCACATAAACCGGTGCTGGAACAGGATGAAGCTGTCGGACATGCCGTACGGGCCGCTTATATGTATTCCGGAATGGCAGACGTTGCTGCCTTGACGGGCGATACAGGTTACATCCATGCCATCGACCGTATCTGGGATAACGTGGTGACGAAGAAATTGTATATCACGGGAGGTATCGGCGCTACCAACAACGGGGAGGCTTTCGGTGAAAACTATGAGTTGCCCAATATGTCGGCCTATTGTGAAACTTGCGCCGCCATCGGGAATGTGTATTGGAATTACCGCCTGTTCCTCTTGCATGGCGAATCCAAATATTATGATGTGTTGGAACGTACCTTATATAACGGGTTGATTTCGGGCGTATCGCTGGATGGCGGCGGCTTCTTTTATCCCAATCCGCTGGAGTCCGTCGGGCAGCATCAGCGCCGGCCGTGGTTCGGATGTGCCTGTTGCCCGTCCAATATCTGCCGTTTCATTCCCTCGTTGCCGGGTTATGTATATGCCGTGCACGACAAAGACGTGTATGTCAATCTTTTTATGAGTAACACATCCGACTTGAATGTGGGCGGAAAGCATTTGAAGCTGGCCCAAACGACCGGATATCCCTGGAACGGCGACATCCGGCTGGAAGTGACGCCTAAAGGCAAACAGGATTTCACCCTGAAGATCCGTGTGCCGGGTTGGGTGAAAGGCGAAGTTGCGCCGAGTAACTTGTATGCATTCTCCGACCGCAAACAATTGGGCTATTCCGTAAAGGTGAACGGCGAACCTGTGGAGAGTGATTTGGACAAAGGCTATTTCTCAGTCTCCCGCCAATGGAAAAAAGGGGATGTCGTAGAGGTGCATTTCGATATGGAACCGCGTACGGTCAAAGCCAATACGAAGGTCGTGGCAGACCGGGGACGAGTCGCTGTGGAGCGGGGACCGGTGGTTTATTGTGCCGAGTGGCCGGACAATGACTTCAGCGTCCTTAGCGTCTTGATGAACCAGAAACCCGAGTTTACGGTCGAGCACAAACCGGACCTCCTGTATGGCATCGATGAAATCAAGACGACGGCGCAAGCATTGAGCTATGATGAAAACGGCCGTCTGGCTGCCAAGGATGTAACGCTTACCCTGATCCCCTATTATGCATGGGCCCATCGTGGCGCCGGCGAAATGGCGGTCTGGTTGCCCCAGGACATGAGCGCTACGCGTCCGAGTCTGCCTCCGACGATTGCATCTACTTCCAGGATTACCGCTTCCCATTCGTCCAAATCGATTACAGCTATCAACGACCGTTTGGTGCCGGAAGATGAAAACGACCGGACGATGCCCTATTTCCATTGGTGGCCGGAAGAAGGCACGACGGAGTGGATCGTTTATGAGTTCGAAAAGCCTCAAACAGTTTCCGCCAGTACGGTCTACTGGTATGACGATGCGCCTTGGGGCGGTTGCCGTGTGCCGGCAAGTTGGAAGCTGCATTATCGGGATTCGGGAGGAAGTTGGAAGCCTGTCACGAACCGTACGGCCTACGGAGTCGAAAAAGGAAATGGCAACACCGTCACTTTCGCACCTGTCACGACAAATGCCTTAAAACTGGAAGTCGTGCAACCCGAAAAGAATTCTTCCGGTCTTTTTGAGTGGTCTGTCGAATGAGCTTCCAATAATAGGGAGCCGATCGAATACTTATAGAAAACATCTATGTGTGTATAGAAATTATCTGTTTGACAAGCACTTATATCTGATGTATCTTTGCAGTACAAGAAAAACGAAAAGTATAACAATTAAAAAGTAAAGCAGTATGAAGACATTAGATTATATCCATTTGGATGCAGTAGCAGCAGGTAAAGTAGTTGAAGCATTACAACAGTTATTAGCCGATTATCAGGTATTCTATACAAACCTCCGTGGTTTCCATTGGAACATTAAAGGACACGGTTTCTTCGTCCTTCACAGCAAATTCGAAGATATGTATAATGATGCCGCCGAGAAGGTAGACGAACTGGCTGAACGTATCCTGATGCTGGGTGGCGTTCCGGTTAACAAATTCAGTGAATATCTGAAAGTCGCCAAAGTAAAGGAAGTTTCAGGCGTATCTTGTGCAGACGAAGCCTTGGAGAACGTTCTGAACACCTACGGACAGTTTATCGCTGAAGAACGTAAACTGCTTTCTCTGGCTTCCGAGTCCGGAGACGAGGCAACAGTAGCGCTGATGAGCGATTACCTGAAAGAACAGGAAAAATTGGTTTGGATGTTAGTGGCTTACTCTTCTTGCGACTGCAAGAAATAATAAGTGTGTAAGTAATTAATAATTTATTCGTTGCGTTTGGAAAGAGGCACTCTGTGAAGGGTGCCTTTTTTTGCTAAACGGCTATCGTGGAGAAACTTTCCTGCTGGCGGGAAACACTTCATTTATTTTTTGTGTTTATATTTGATATGTTATTGGCTGGCATCAAAAGAATTTATGACTTATGAATAATCTATCGGAAAAACAGTTTAGTCTTATGCAACCTCTTGTTCGTGAAGAAATGCGTATACCGGATATTGCCGGTATGGATGATCTGATCTCTTTAATGGAGCGGTCTGTGAACAATGAAGAGAGTTTCCATCTTGATCTGCTTTTGGCATCATTGGCGCGTATGCATACGTCGGTGAAGTTGGCAGATGCCGTCCGCATGGCGCCTGCCTTTGAACGGGCCTGTCTGTTCATGAAAGGCCATGCGGAAGGGACGGAAGCGGCCGGAGATCTGGATATCTTTGTAGCTGCTTTTCTTATCGAATATGCCCAACTGCTTTTACCTGAGTTTACTGGGCATGACCGGGGGTTGAACGACCTTTTGGTCCATATTCTTTTTAAACATGAAGGGCTGAAGGATAAGAAAGTGCAAGTTGCCTCCCGGGATTATAAAAGCTATTGGGAACTTGTCAAGCTTGCCCTCAAAAAGATTAAGGAAAAAGATACTTTGCCCCTATTATCGACGCCTACACACCGTCCGGCCTGGATCGATCCTGCCGTCCTTGTTTCACGCATAGAGAAGTATCAGAAGCATAACCGCAAACCGGAGCATATGGATTTTCAGATAGCAGTCTCCCGTGTGGCGCTCGACCGGGCGGACGAGGCGATTCCTTTGATTAAGGAAAAGCTGACTGGGGAATATCGTGAGCTGCTCCTTTTCCTGTTTACTCCCGGAGCGCTTCCCAAGAAGCCTTTTACGTTTCAGTCCGTGTGGATGACTGCCGGTCTGGTGAAGAGCCCGGATACCGTCTATGAAGAGTTTGCTGATTTTCCGTATTCGGCCGTGAACCGTGCTTATCTGACGGGCAATATCACTTGCGATGTGTTCGTCTTCGAAAAGCCTTTTGGCAAGTTCGACCGCATTTTGCAATTGATTCCGCCTGCAAGCTGTAACGTGGCGATACAGAAACGTTTCGGCGGCTATGCTTTGTATATGACCTATCGCTCTCTTCCCCGTATTCCGCTTTTGGTGGAGACGTTCTGGAATATGTCTTTACGTGAAAAGGATTTGAAGCGGCTCATGTTGCTTACTCCCAATGCTCCCCAGGTGTTGCTGGCCGTATTGATACGGGACCGTTTCCGCGATGCGTACTGGAATGATATGGAACTGAGCCGTCTTAATATGGCGGCACTCGAAACACTGTCTGATTTGGACTACCGTTGGGGCGAAATGTCGAAGACGTATCTCGCTCTTTGCCTGTTGAGTATCGACAAGACGGTCCGTTCTTATGCCGCAGAGCTTTGGGCCGGCCTGGTAAAGAAAGGGAAGATGGACAGTGTGGCCGTCGGGCGGGTTTTAGGCGAAGTAGAAACCTTTGAGTGGTCGCCGGTCCAACGGTTTGTGAGCCTTGTAACAGACGAAATGATGAATATTTCCCCCTTGCATAATAAGGAACTTGAACGGATGTTCGTCTCTTTTCTGACTCACTTGCCGAAAAACCCGGTGAAGGACTTGAAGAGATTGCTCGAAGCCTTTGTCGAACTGCTGGCTGTAAACCAGTCGAAAGTAACAGATAAATCATTGCTTTCCCTGCTTAAGAAATGGCGAAAAAATATGAAGCTGACAGAGATAGTGGAAAAATGCCTCGATTTTAATTCATATTCCAAATAACTGTCTTTCCCGAAACATAGCTTGATAGTTGCCATTTCAAGCTTGAAGGAGGAGACTTTGCCCAGATAACCCAAATACATCGATTCGGCTTCGTCATACGGGGATATGCAACCGAGTTCGGTCATTATCAAGTTTTCGATTTTGAATTGGCCATTGTCGGCATTATACTTGTAGCCTCCTTCGATGCTGTTGCACACGGCATTGCCTTCGAATGTCAGGTCCTTTTTCAGTGTTAAACCGGGGGCGATCTCCATCGGGTATTCGATTTCGGCTCCGTTTTCCACGGTTTTGACTAATTGGCAGGAAATATCCATTCCTTCCGGTACCCATTTGTCCGGAGTGTCCGGATCGTCCGAATCGTCGCATCCGAACCCTATCGCCATGCCGAATAGCAGCAAGGCGATTTTGAAGAATGATTGTAAAACAGTTGTTTTCATAAGATTTGAAATGTATGTGGATAAAGAAAAATTATTGTGTGAAGGAGTGGTAAGTTCCGTCTCGCCTGAACGGTGGCCATCGTCTCGCCTGAACGGTGCCCGTCGTCTTGCCTGAACGGTGGCCATCGTTTCGCCTGAACGATGGCCATCGTCTCGACGAGACGGAAAATGTGGAATTATAATTCTCCCGGACGTTCTTCTTCTCCGCCACCGCCGCTATTGGGTACTTCACCGATGTAAAGCGGTGTGTAGATCAGCGTGCGAGGGGACTTCAATAAGGTGGAAGTGTTGCTGTAATACGTCTCGACCTCCAGCCGGTACGTCCCTTCGGCGAGGTTTGCCGGAACAACGAGTATGATGCGTTTCGGTTCGTTGATCGAAGTCGAAGTGATCGTAGCCGCCACTGCCTCCGTTTCGGCATTGACGAACTTGATGCTCCCGATGCCCGACCCGTCGGCGTTGAGGCTGCGGATCTTCGTGCCCGTGATGTCGATCGTGTTGCCCGGTGTCATGAATCCGTCCGTGCGTCCGGTGGCCGAGTCGGTCACCAAGCCGATGCGCGCGCCGCCCGAATCGAGCACGTTGCCGGAGAATACAGGCTGTACCCTTTCCAGTTCCTTGCGGAACGCAGCCGAGGGGTTGATGTTCACGTACGCTTTGTGCTTGGCAGGGTCTACCGTGCCGCTTGTCCCGACGAACGAACCTGGCAATGCCGGAGCGTAGAGTGCCGAGCCGGTGTTGACGGTGTTGCCCTGGCAGACCAGGTCGATGATCTTCTTGTCATACAAGGTGATAATACTGATTACCGTTTCGCGGTTGTTGGCCGTCTCCTTCACGATGTCGTCGGCGAGATTTTCGACCGTCTTCGGGAGGAGGGTTTTTACTGTAGCGGTGTAGTCGTTTGTCACGTCTTTTGTCAGAAGGTTTTCGGCGAGGTCGAAAAAACATTTGTAATTTTTAGTAGCCATGATAATTTGTTTATGTTTTCAGGGCAAACTTACTCTTTTTAACCGGATAAATGCCCTGAAAAACAATGCTTTTATTATGTTATGCAGCATGCCGCAGTCATCCGTGGGATAAAAATTCGTTCCGGTGACGGGGTCATGGGCAAATCATCTTTTATAAATGCTTACATTTGCAGGAAATATAAAAACGATATTGATGCAGATGGAAGATAAGATCGTATTACCGGCAGAGTGGCATCCGCAAAGTGCCGTCCAGTTGACGTGGCCGCATGAAGGGACGGATTGGGCGCCTATATTGGACGAGGTGCTCCCTTGTTTCGCGTCGATCGCCAAAGAGGTGGTCAAATGGGAGAAGTTGTTGATTGTCTGTCCCGACGAACAGGAAGTTCGCAGGCAATTGGGCGAAGTGGATTACAGCCGGATCATTTTCCGCGAGATGGCAACGAATGATACCTGGGCGCGCGATCACGGCGGCATTACGGTATTCGACCAGGGAGAACCGGTCGTGTATGACTTCGTGTTCAATGGCTGGGGGATGAAGTTCGCGGCGAACTTGGATAACCTGATTACGCGCCGACTGTCGGCACAGGGAACATTTGCCGAAGGCGTCCCGGTTATCAATATGCAGCCGTTCGTATTGGAAGGCGGCAGCATCGAATCGGATGGCAAGGGGACGTTGCTGACGACCGTCGAATGCCTCTCGTCCCTGAACCGGAACGAATATCTGCAAAAGGAAGAACTGGAAGCCTACCTGAAAGAGGTCTTTGGCTTCGAACGCATCTTATGGCTGGAAAACGGCTATCTGGCCGGTGATGATACGGATAGCCATATCGATACGTTGGCACGGTTCTGTAGCGAAGATACGATTGCGTATGTGCAGTGTACGGATGAGTCGGATGAACATTTCGATGAGCTGCAGGCGATGGAACAGGAGTTGCAGGCTTTCAGGCAGGCTGACGGCAAACCTTACCGGCTGATCGCACTGCCGATGGCGGACCCGGTGATGTGGAACGGCGAACGTCTTCCGGCTACTTATGCCAATTTTTTGATTATCAACGGAGCTGTGTTGCTTCCTTATTATAACTCTCCGAAGGACGAACTGGCGAAGGATGCTTTGCAACAGGCTTTCCCGGATCGTGAGATTATAGGGATCGATTGCTTGCCGTTGATTAAACAACATGGTTCGCTGCATTGCGTGACGATGCAGTACCCGGAGGGAGTTATTAGTTGAAAGTTGAGAGTTGAAAATTGAAAGTTATGATGGAAGATATATTAAAGGTTGGATTGGTGCAGCAGGCGAATACGGGAGACCGGGCTGCTAATATTGAGAAACTGAAACAAAATATCCGGGCTTGCGCTTTGCAAGGGGCGGAGTTGGTCGTTTTGCAGGAGTTGCATAACGGGCTTTATTTTTGCCAGACGGAAGATACCGGTGTCTTCGACCAGGCGGAGCCGGTTCCGGGACCTTCCACAGAGGTATTCGGGGCGTTGGCGAAGGAGTTGGGCGTCGTGCTGGTTCTTTCTTTGTTTGAGAAACGGGCCCCCGGTTTATATCATAATACGGCTGTCGTGATTGAGAAAGACGGTACGATTGCCGGGAAATACCGTAAGATGCATATCCCGGATGATCCGGCTTATTATGAGAAGTTCTATTTTACACCCGGTGATCTCGGATTCGAGCCGATCCGGACTTCGGTCGGTAAATTGGGCGTATTGGTTTGCTGGGACCAGTGGTATCCCGAAGCAGCCCGCCTGATGGCGATGAAAGGGGCGGAGTTGTTGATTTATCCGACAGCCATCGGTTGGGAAAGCAGTGACACGGAGGATGAGAAACAACGCCAATTGGGTGCTTGGGTGACTGTTCAGCGGGGGCATGCCGTAGCCAACGGACTTCCGGTCGTTACGGTAAACCGGGTAGGGCATGAGGCTGACCCGTCCGGACAGACAAAGGGCATCCGGTTTTGGGGAAACAGTTTCGCCTGCGGTCCGCAGGGTGAGTTATTGGCCGAACTCTCCAACAGTGATGAAGAAATACGAATTGTAGAGATCGACAAGGCGCGTAGCGAGAATGTCCGCCGTTGGTGGCCTTTCTTCCGGGATCGCCGTATCGATGCCTTTGGAGGCTTGACCGAACGTTTTCTGATATGAGATTCTATAACCGTATAGAGGCCGTCTGCCGTATGAACCGATTGGGTGCGGAAAGGCGGCCTTTCTTGTTTGTAATCGATTACAAGCAAGACCGGGTGATTGTGGAAGAACCGGACAAGGTCGACCCCGGGGAGTTGCTTTACAACCTGGAGGGGGTGACGAATGCCGCGGCTGCAAGTCGTATGAAGACTCCGGAGAATCGGAGTTCTGCAATCCGGTGGGAGACATCCCCTGTGACACAGGAGGACTATGCCGGCTCGTTTCATAAAGTTGTCGGGCATATCCGGGCCGGAAACTCTTACTTGGTCAATCTGACTTGTGCCACTCCTGTCCGGACCAATCTCGATTTGAAAGAAGTTTTTGTCCGTTCGGAAGCCCGGTATAAGCTCTGGATGAAAGACCGTTTTGTCGTTTTCTCTCCTGAGATATTCGTGAAGATACGGGATGGACATATCTATTCCTATCCGATGAAGGGCACGATCGATGCCACGCTCGCGGATGCCCGCAGGCGGATATTGGACGATCCGAAGGAAACGGCCGAGCACGCTACGATTGTCGACCTGATCCGCAATGACCTGAGTATGGTGGCGACTGAGGTGACGGTGACCCGTTACCGGTACATAGATGAGTTGCCGACACATAAAGGTGCTTTGTTACAGGTCAGTTCGGAGATCCGGGGGCGCCTTGCAGGGAACTGGCAGGCAGAGACAGGGGAATTGCTTTTCCGTCTCCTTCCGGCAGGTTCTATCACTGGTGCGCCTAAAAAGAAGACAATGGAGATTATAGCGGAAGCCGAGACATACGAAAGGGGGTTCTATACGGGTGTCATGGGCTATTTTGACGGGAACAGCCTGAACAGTGCCGTCATGATCCGCTTCTTAGAACAACAGGCCGATGGCTCTTTAATCTTTAAGAGTGGAGGAGGCATCACCTCCCAAAGTGATTTGGAAAGCGAGTATAACGAAATGAAACAGAAAGTCTATGTCCCCATTTATTGAAACGATCCGGATCGAGAACGGGCGGATTTATAACTTGCCCTATCATAACCGGCGCATGAATGAGACACGCCGGGACGTGTTGCACCAAACCGGTTCCCTTGATTTGGATGAATGCATCCGCCCCGGAAACTACCGGGAACGGACAAAGTGCCGGGTTGAATATGGTAAAGATATCTTGAAAGTGGAATATGCCGCCTATCATATCCGTCCGGTATCTTCTTTACGGCTGGTCACCGGAGACGAAGCCGCTTACCGTTATAAAAGTACGGACCGGAGCGTGTTGAACCGTTTGTTTGCGTTGCGCGAAGCGGAAGACGACGTGCTGATCGTCCGGGGAGGGCTGTTGACCGACACCTCTATTTGCAACCTTGCGTTCTGGAACGGGCAGCAATGGGTTACCCCTTCCGTGCCGTTGCTGGCAGGAACGAAAAGGGCCTCTTTGCTGGATCAGGGAAAGATTGTTACAGGTGATATCCGTCCGGAGGATTTGCCGGGCTATTCCCGTATCAGGTTGTTCAATGCGATGATCGAGTTTGGAGAAATCGATCTTTCGGTAGACAAGATCGTACTTTGACTCAGATAGTCCTTGTCGTTGGCATAGATATAGAGCAGGGTTCCGTTCTTAATGGTGTTGATGATCGGCTTGGCAAGCGGCTGGGGCAGGGCGGGACAACCGAAACTTCTTCCTAAGCGGCCTGCCGATGCTGCGACAGACGGGCTGCAATAATTGGCCCCGTGCACCACGATCGCCCGTTCTTTTGCCCGGTCGTTAATGCCTTTTTCCAAGCCGTTCAGGATTAAGGAATAGCCGTTTTTACCCTGATAGGTGTTCTCCGTAACGAAAAATCCCAATGAACTTTTGTATGAATTGACTTTGTTGGAGAAAGAAGTGGCGTAATTCCCTCCGCTGTTTTTCCCGTGCGAGACGAGAGATGAGAACAGGAGTTTCTTGTGCCGGATATCCAGGACGTAAAGGCGCTCTTCCGTAGATGGCTTCGTGAAGTCGATCAGGGTAATGATATCTTTATTACGTCGTTCGACCGCCTGTGCTCCGGTTATCGCTTGCTCGAAGGCTGTATAGTTCACCACATTATCTAATTGCATGTCTGTATAGAGCTGTCGGCATAACGAAGGCATAGCCGCCACCGGTTCAGCCGGGAGTAAAGGGGATGAACTTCGGGTTGCCGTATAATTGGCAGGAAGAAATAATAAGACCGAATATAAACAGATGCGCAATAACATAAGATTGAATAATGTCGCACAAAGATAAGACTTTTAATCAAAAACGAAAACAATAGTCTCATTTACAGGTGCCCAATCATAAACGAACTTGGCGTGCGAGGTCGCATTCCGGACGCACATATGGGAGCGTGGAGTCGTTCCAAGCGTCGGACTGTATTCGATCAGTGACTTGCGCGGTGCGTTTACCGGGACCCCGTGGATATAACCTCCGTTGGTGAACCGGCTTGCATAGGGAGCGAACCCGCCTGTCTCTTTGCTGCCGTCGACTAAGTAAATCATCCTTGCCTTCTTTTCCTGGACGACAAATATGCCTAAAGGCGTTTCCTGTGCGTATGGAGGGCGGTGTTGCCCTGTTGTTGCCGGATTCATGCTTCTGACAAGCCATCTGGAACCCACATGTTCGAGCGTCGCGATATTCTGGTTGGTGACATCGACGAATATGGCCTTGTCGAATGTGACGCTATCGGCTATCGGCTTGACATATTTTCCGGGAACCAGCCATTCCCCGTTTGTATAGATCGTTTGGATGCGGAAAAGGCGGTTACTGTCGTCCAGTAATTTCACAAGAGCCCCGTCGCGGCCATAGCGTTCGGCCGTCAGCGTATCTTCCGGCAGATATAGCGGGACAGACTGGTAACGTTCGATACCTAAGGTGTCGGAAACCCGCTTGTAAGCATCGCGATGGAAATTCCGGACCAACGGGGCTTCCCCATTCTTGTTCCTGTAGTTTTGAAAGATCGCATAACGGGCCGGCTTTTGCTGGATCGAATCGAGCAAGCGGAGGCCGGCACGGATCTTATCCCATTGGAATTCCCGTGTCGTATCTTTATACGGATAGGTATCGGCCAGCGTATGCTGGTCGTAAAGTAACTCTTTCTCTATAACGATTTCAATAGGAGGAGGGACCGCCTCTGTTTCCGGCTCCGGCGCTGTTCCGGCAACCGGAGTGTCTTGTTCGAGGGAAACGGATTCCTTTGGCTCTCCCGACTTTGTCGTACAGAAACTTAGCGTGGAAAGGCAAAGCAATAAGAGTATGGGAACTGTCTTCATTGTATCTGTCGTTCTATTCATGATGTAAATATAAACAAAAGAATAGAATGATTGTTTGTTTTTCTTTTTCATTCCTTTTTGGGTAAGCGAAGGACGAAGCGGATCAAAGCGACGAATACCTTCCCGTATTTGTCTAACTTGAGCTGTCCGACTCCCCGTATTTCGCTAAACTCGTCGAGTGTGACTGGTTTCTTCTGGACCATATCTTCGAGGGCGTCATCTGAAAAGATGATATGAGCCGGGGTATGTTCGCGTTCGGAAATCTGTTTGCGGAGTTGTTGCAGGGAGTCGAGCAGCGTTTCTTCCACGGAGGAGGATTCGATCGGGCGGATCGGACGGTATTTGTAGCCGCCTTTCTTGGTCGGCAGGGCAAAATCTTTTGTCTTTTGGTAAATGGTCATGAGCGCCTGCTGTTCACCGAAAAGGACTTTGCGTCCTAACGGGGTTACTTTCAGGTGGCCGGCCGACATATAATCGATCTCGATATAACCGAGTTGGAGCATCTGGTATAGATATTCTTTCCACTCTTTATAGCTGAGGTCTTTGCCTACGCCATAGGTTTTGAGTTTGTCGTATCCTTTTTCCGTCAGCTCGTCCTTTTCCAAGCCCCGCAATATGTCGATCAGGAGATGCATATTGGCTGTTTGCCCGGTGCGGTAAATCCCGCTTAGCGCTTTCTGCACTAATATACTGCCGTCGAAACGCTGGGGCGGATTCTTGCATACGTCGCAGTTGCCGCAATCTTTATCCGTTTCTTCCCCGAAATAGCTTAGGAGGATACGCCGCCGGCAGATATCCGCTTCACAATACCGGCGCATCCGGTTGAGTTTCTGCAGGCTGGTATCTTTCTGCCCGCTCATCTCCGCAAAGCGGCGGAGTAGCAGGATGTCTCCCACGGAATAGAAAAGGAGCGTATCGCTTTTCAGGCCGTCCCGTCCGGCGCGGCCTATTTCCTGGTAATAGTTCTCGATGCTTGCCGGCATATTGTAATGGACGACCCAGCGGACATTGCTTTTGTCTATCCCCATCCCGAACGCGACTGTTGCGCACACCACATGGACACGGTCGTTGATGAAGTCTTCCTGTGCCTTATTGCGCTTCTCGGGGCTGAGTCCGGCATGATAGGCGGTCGCCCGGATGCTGTATTCTGACAGCTCTTCAACCAAAGATTCCGTACTGTTGCGGCTCATGCAGTAGATGATGCCGCTTTGCCGGTGATGCCGGTTGATGAAATGGACGATCGCGGCAATCTTTTCCTTCTTGCTCAGTCCGCGGCGGATGGTGAGTGACAGGTTCGGACGGTCGAAAGACGAGATGAATGTTTTCGGATCGTGCAGTTTCAATTGGTTCACAATATCCGTCCGGGTGATTTTGTCAGCCGTTGCCGTCAGGGCGACAATCGGCACTTTCGGGAAATTCTCTTTCAGAACGGACAACTGGGTGTATTCGGGACGGAAATCATGTCCCCAATGCGAGATGCAATGCGCCTCGTCGATAGCGATCAACGAAATGTCGATACGGGGCAGGAGCCAATACAACTCGCTCATGATCCCTTCAGGGGAGATATAAAGCAGTTTCACTTTCCCCTGTATGCAGAGTTGCCGTACCCGGTGGCGCTCTTCCTCCGGCATCATACTGTTGAGCGTGGTTGCCGGTATGCCATTGGCGATCAGTCCTTCGACCTGGTCTTTCATCAAAGCGATCAGGGGGGATACTACGACGGCCGTTCCCGGCATATAGATCGCCGGAAGCTGGAAGCAGATCGATTTGCCGCCACCCGTAGGCATCAGGACCAGCGAATCTTCTTTCTGTAGGATGCGTTGTATGATTTCGGCCTGTAAAGGGCGGAATGAGGTGTATCCGAAGAACCGTTTGAGTAGTAACAATAACTCTTTCATGAGAATCAAAAAAGAACTGAGTGTTTTTTAAGTACGCAAATATAAGAAATAATCTTTCCTTCTCTACAAGAAAACTTATCTACATGAATAAAAAAACATCAGAATGCTTACAAATTTTGTAATCAGTGGTTGTGATTATAAAATCAGTGCCAGCGATTATAAAATCACAACCACTGATTATATAATCACTGACGCCGATTACAGAATTTGTAGGCACTTAAAAAAGAATTATTCAGGACAAAAAAGGTTTTTCTTTCCATAGAAATAAGAAATTGTTGCTGTTTTGGTACGGTGCCCTGAATTTTTGTGTACCTTTGTCATCATTATTTATTTAACGAGCCGCGATGGCTCATACTTATTATATGACATTTGAACAATTAGAACTGATCGAGCCGATACGTAAGGCTCTCGAAAAAGAAAAGTATACAACTCCCACTCCCATACAAGCCGAAGCCATTCCCGTAGTATTGGACGGATCCGATTTATTAGGTTGCGCACAGACCGGAACCGGCAAGACGGCAGCTTTCTCCATCCCTATCATCCAGAAGATCGAAGAGCAGCTTTTAAGCGGACGTAAGCCGGGCATTAAAGCCTTGATCTTGACTCCGACACGCGAATTGGCTATCCAGATTGGCGAAAGCTTTGCGGCATACGGGCGTTATACTCACGTAGAGCATACCGTCATTTTCGGTGGCGTAGGACAGAAGCCGCAGACGGATGCATTGGAAAGGGGCGTGGATGTACTGATTGCAACTCCCGGCCGTTTACTGGATTTGATCAATCAGGGTTTTATCCGCCTGAACACATTGGAATATTTTGTTTTGGACGAAGCAGACCGGATGCTGGATATGGGATTTATCCACGACATCAAACGCATCCTGCCTTTGTTGCCCAAAAAGCGCCAGTCACTTTTCTTCTCCGCGACGATGCCGCCGGAGATCGAACGCCTGGCCGGAACGATCCTCCATGAACCTGAAAAGGTGGAGGTGACCCCTGCCTCTTCTACTGTCGATACGATCGACCAGTCTGTCTATTTTGTAGAGAAGGCGGAAAAGATCAACCTGCTGAAGGAACTGTTGGAAGACCGCTCGCTTGAATCCGTTTTGGTTTTTACCCGAACGAAGCATGGAGCGGACAAAGTCGCCCGTGTCTTGAATAAAGCCGGCATAGGGGCTGAAGCTATTCATGGAAACAAAGGACAGAACGCCCGCCAGCGTGCCTTGGCCAGCTTTAAGGATCATTCGCTTCGAGTCCTGATCGCGACCGATATTGCCGCCCGCGGCATCGATGTCGACCATCTATCGCATGTCATCAACTATGATTTGCCGAATGTGCCTGAAACGTATGTGCACCGTATCGGCCGTACCGGTCGTGCCGGCCGTAGTGGGATCGCTCTCTCTTTCTGCGATGTGGAGGAAGTTCCGTATCTGAAAGATATCCAGAAGCTAATCGGCAAAGAAGTGCCGGTTGCCGGAGGCCATATGTTCGAGACGGCCGAAGTAAAGGAAGCGGTTGCCGAAAAGAAAAAAGCGATCCAGGAAGAATCCAAACGCCGGAATATGTTCGGTAGCAAACGGGATGGCAGTTTTTGGCGGAATAAGAAAAGAGCGGCAAGTAAATAAAACAGGCATTTATCCTTTGAAATATTCATAGAATGTTATAAATTTGCCCACTTAACATAAAATTCTAAATTGAAAAATGGAAAACACTCGTCGTTCATTCCTGAAAAAGATGACTGCAGCCGGAATCGGTACTGCTGGTCTTGCATTGAGTAGCAACGCCGCTGCTGCTACAGTTACAACAGAAACAAGTGCAGAAAAGAAAAAGAAACCTGCCGGCAAAGACGATGGCAAATTGCGCTTCGGTTTTATCGGTACAGGTTCCCGTTGTCATGAACATATCAACAACGTATTGTCTATCCCCGGAAACAAGATCGTGGCTATCTGCGATATCCAGGCCGGTCCGATTCAGCGTACGCTGGACCATATCGCCAAGTTCAATGTGCCGGCTCCGAAGGTATATACAGGTAGCGAACGTGAATTTGAAAAGATGTTGAACAACGAAGAATTCGATTGCGTTATCATCGCCAGCCCGTGGGAATGGCACGTACCGATGTCGCTTGCAGCCATGAAAGCTGGTGTCCCTTATGTCGGCGTAGAAGTATCTGCCGCCAATACATTGGAAGAATGCTGGGATCTGGTCAACGTATCGGAAGCTACGGGAAGCCATTTGAACATCATGGAAAATGTTTGCTACCGTCGCGACTGTATGGCTGCATTGAACATGGTTCGTCAGGGCCTGTTCGGTGAATTGCTGCATGCTACTTGCGGGTACGAACATGACTTGCGCGATGTCAAATTCAATGATGGAAAACATTATACTTACCAGAAAGGCGGAGAGTTGCGCATGGGTAAGGATGCGTTTGCAGAGGCTCAGTGGCGTACGAACCATTCTGTCCGTCGCAACGGTGATATCTACCCGACGCATGGAATCGGTCCGGTGGCAAACTGCCTTGACATCAACCGCGGTAACCGTTTCCTCTCCTTGTCGGCTATGGCGACCCAGTCTCGTGGCTTGCATAAGTTTATTGTGGACAATGGCGGTGAAAACCATCCTTATGCCAAGATCAACTTCAACTTGGGCGATATCGTGACTTCGATGATCAAGTGCGCGAACGGACAGACCATCATCGTGACACATGATACCAACTCTCCCCGTCCTTATTCTTTGGGCTTCCGTGTTCAGGGAACCGAAGGTTTGTGGATGAACGATGGCGACCATGTATATGTCCAGGGCAAATCCAAACCTCACCGTTGGGATGATTCGGAAGAATGGTTCAAGAAATACGATCATACTTTGTGGTCTAAACACGAAGCCGAAGCTGCTCAGGCCGGACACGGCGGTATGGACTATGTGATGATGTTCGACTTGATCAACGCTATCCATAACAAGAAACCGGCTCCTATGGACTGCTACGATGCTGCTGCATGGAGTGCCATTTCCGGTTTGTCCGAGATGTCTATCGCCCGTGGCGGTGCATTGGTTGACTTCCCCGACTTTACACGTGGACAGTGGATCCACCGTAAACCGGCATTTGCTTTGTCTGAATAAGAAAACTGAAAATATCCATTAAAAGGCTATCGGGTTCCGGTAGCCTTTTTTTGTGGGACCGGCTCACTATGATCTTCCTTCATGCGAATTTAAAGATAGTGGCTAACCCATAGCATAGCGAGAGCGAATGCTATGGGTTGCAGTTAGATCTTGATTCGTTCTATCTCTTCCAGCCAGAGCCGCGATACCGCATCGCTCGGCATACGCCAGTCTCCACGTGGCGAGAGGCTGACGGAACCGACTTTGGGACCGTCCGGCAGGCAACTGCGTTTGAATTGCTGCTGGAAGAAGCGGCGGAAGAAGGTGTAGAGCCATTTCTTGATCGTGGCATTGTCGTAGACTCCTGCGAAGGCTTTCTGTGCCAGGAAAAAGATCTTGGACGGATGGGAACCGAAACGCAAGAAATGGTAGAGGAAGAAGTCGTGCAGTTCGTACGGGCCGACCAGGTCCTCTGTCTTTTGTTTGATATTGCCGTTCTCGTCTGCCGGGATCAGTTCGGGACTGATCGGGGTATCGACAATATCCAGAAGGGTGAGGCGAGACGCATGGTCCACCTTGTTGTTGGCAACCCATTCGACTAAATATCTTACCAATGTTTTCGGGATGCTGCCGTTCACGCCGTACATCGACATATGGTCGCCGTTGTAGGTTGCCCAGCCGAGTGCCAGTTCGGAGAGGTCGCCTGTGCCGATGACGAGGCCGTTCATTTGGTTGGCGACATCCATCAGCAATTGAGTGCGCTCGCGTGCCTGGCTGTTTTCGTAGGTCACGTCGTGGACGGACGGATCGTGGTCGATGTCGCGGAAATGTTGCAGACAGGCCTCCTTAATCGAAATTTCTTTCAGGGTGACACCGAGGGAACGGATGAGGTCGCAGGCGTTGGTATAGGTACGGTCGGTCGTGCCGAATCCGGGCATCGTGATACCGATGATTTGCTCGCGTGGCATCTTCAGGACGTCGAAGGTCATGACGGTGACGAGCAAGGCCAGCGTCGAGTCCAGGCCGCCCGAAATACCGACGACAGCCGTTTGGGCATGCGCATGGACGAGCCGTTTTGCGAGGCCCGCTACCTGTATGTGGAATATTTCTTCGCAACGTTCCTTCAGCGCATCGCCGGAAGGGGTGAACGGATGCGGATCGACCGGACGTGTCAGGCTGAATCCGTCCGGAACCCGGACTTGGAAGTCTACAACCTGTGCCTTTTCCTTCAGTATGCCGGGTGCTCCGTACATGAAACTGGTGTTTACCAGACGGTCGTTTTGCAATGTCTCTATATCGATCTCGCTGATGACGAGTTGTTCTTCCATCGTGAAGCGGGGGGATTCGGCAAGCAGGTTCCCATTTTCGGCAATGATCCCGTTACCGGCAAAGACCAGGTCGGTGCTCGATTCGCCGAAGCCGGAGGAGGCATAGACATAGCCGGCCATGCAGCGGGCGGATTGCTGGACGATCAGGGAACGCAGGTAGTTATGTTTGCCGATCAGCTCGTTGCTGGCAGACAGGTTGAAGATGATGTTGGCTCCCTCCATCGCCAATAGCGAACTGGGCGGAACGGGAACCCAAAGGTCTTCGCATATCTCGATACCGACCGAGAGTTGTCCCGAATTGAACAGCAGGTGGTTGCCGAGCGGGTACTCCAGGCCGCCGATTTCGATTGTGGACTTTTGCAGTTCGGTGGCGGAGGTGAACCAGCGTTGTTCCTGAAACTCTTTATAGTTGGGCAGGTAGGTCTTGGGGACGACTCCCAAGATGTTGCCTTTCTGAAAAGCTACAGCCGCATTGATAAGCCGGTTCTCCGTACGGAGGGGAACGCCGACGATGGCCAATATATTGAGGTCCGCCGTGTTGCCGGCCAGTTGGAGCAGTGCTTTTTCTGCATTGTCCAATAATATTTGCTGGGCGAACAGGTCGAGGCAGGTGTAGGCGGTGACGGATAGCTCCGGGAAAGCCATCAACTGTACGCCTTCTTCCGATGCCCGCCGCATCAGCCCTTCTATCTGTTCTATATTATAAAAACAATCCGCTACCTGTACATGCGGTACGGCGGCGGCAACTTTTACAAATCCGTAGTTCATATTCGTTTATATTTGTCTTATAGATTGTTCGAGTTTGTCTGGGTCTTGACGGCAATCCCATAATAAAACGACTTGTATCAGATGATCATTTTCTATGGTATAAATAATTTTGTAGTATCCTTCAATCAAAGAACGATATTGCTTCGTCCTATTTGCAAAGGCTGGTTCCACAACTCCGATAAAAGGATTATTTTTGATACGTAAATTATCTTTTTCGAGCTTGTTTACAAATCTACGAGCGATAGTTCTCCCAAATTGTGTCAGGCAATAGGTGATGGCTAAATTAGCTTGTTCTTGTGCACGTGGTGCCCAGATTATTTCAAATTCTTTCTCCATCCTTCAAAGAATTGATGCATTTCTGTTTCTTTGATACCTTTACCTTCGCTTAGCTCTTTTTCAGCAATATCGATTTCTGCATTTGCTTCCTCTATATTGAAAGCGAGCGGAGATAGAACTACTGGCTTTTTATTCAGTATCCGTTTGGCGAACTTTTCCAGTTTCTCCATCATTTCCAGACTGTCTATCTCGTCCAGATAATCGCGTATGAAGTTCTGTTTCCATTGTTGTAATTCCATTGCCGTCATGATGTAAACTCCTTTCTTATTGAATTATGCTCCAAAGGTATGCAATTCCTTTGGATTAAAAAAGAAGGGGAGCCATACTTCACAGTATGCTCCCCTTGCAAACACAAAACAATCAACAAAAAACTATTGTATGAATACCTTTTCGGATTTATCTGATAAATAATAGTTCCCTGTATTTCGGCAATGTCCAGATCTGGTCGTCGACAACCAGTTCCAGCTTGTCGATGTGGTAGCGGATGGCTTCCAGCATCGGAACGATGTTGTCGTGGTAGGCGATTGCCTTTTCGCGTTCGCTCCCGATCTTGTTGGCTACCTTGCGGGCTTCAACCATCTCGTCGACCTTCTCTTTGATAAAGTTGGTGCGGTTGGCGATGTCCTCGATGATCTCCAGGTTGCGGGACGAAAGAACGGAAGACTTATCGGCAGGGAAAAGGTCTCTCATCTTGTAGACGTTGTCGATCAGGGAAGTCTGGTATCTGGTGGCGGTCGGGATGATGTGGTTCATCGCCAGGTCGCCGAGTACGCGGGCTTCGATCTGGATTTTCTTCGTATAAGTTTCCCATTTGACTTCGTTACGGGCTTCCAACTCTTTACGTGTCATGACACCGGTGGATTCGAACATCCGGACGCTGCTTTCTTTCAGGTAGTTGTCGAAGATCACTGGCACACTTGTCTCGCAGTCTAAGCCACGGCGGGCAGCTTCGGCTTTCCATTCGTCGCTGTAACCGTTGCCGTCGAAATGGATGGCCTTGCATTCCTTGATGTCCTTGCGGAGCACTTCGAGGATGGCGGCGAATGCTTCCTTACCGTCGGCAATCTTGGTATCCACTTCGGTCTTGAAGAGTTTCAACTGTTCGGCTACGGCAGCGTTGAGGGCGAGCATGGCGGAAGCACAGTTGGCTTCGGAACCTACGGCACGGAACTCGAAACGGTTGCCGGTGAAGGCGAAAGGAGAGGTACGGTTACGGTCCGTATTGTCGATAAACAGTTCAGGGATGCGCGAGATGTCGAGCTTCATACCCTGCTTGCCTGCCAGCATCAGGTCTTCCGGTTCGCTCTTTTCGAGGTGTTCCAGGACCTGTGAAATCTGTGTGCCGAGGAAGCTGGAGATGATTGCGGGAGGCGCTTCGTTGGCTCCTAAGCGGTGGGCGTTGGTGGCACTCGAGATGCTGGCTTTCAGCAATCCGTTATGACGGTAAACGGCCATCAGGACATTCACGATGAAGGTGATGAAGCGGAGGTTTTCTTCCGGTGTCTTGCCCGGAGCCATCAGCAGGATGCCGGTGTCGGTACCCAATGACCAGTTGTTATGCTTGCCTGAACCGTTAACGCCCTTGAACGGCTTTTCATGCAGCAGGACACGGAAGCCGTGCTTACGGCTGATCTTACGCATCAGAGCCATCACGAGCAGGTTATGGTCGTTCGCCAGGTTGCATTCCTCGAAGATGGGAGCCAGCTCGAACTGGTTCGGGGCAACCTCGTTGTGACGGGTTTTCACCGGGATACCCAGCTTGAGGGATTCCATCTCCAGATCCTTCATAAACTCCATGACGCGGGTCGGGATAGCGCCGAAGTAGTGGTCTTCCAGCTGCTGGTTCTTTGAACTTTCGTGGCCCATCAACGTGCGGCCTGTCAGGAGCAAGTCGGGACGTGCGGCATACAAGCCTTCGTCGACCAGGAAGTATTCCTGTTCCCAACCCAGGTAGGCATAGACCTTTTTTACATCCGGGTTGAAGTAGTGGCAAACGTCGACGGCCGCCTTGTTCACGGCCTCGAGAGCTTTCAGCAGCGGAGCCTTGTAGTCCAGCGATTCACCGGTATAGGCGATGAAGACGGTCGGGATGCAGAGCGTGTCGCCTACGATAAAGGCGGGAGAGGAAGGGTCCCAGGCGGAATAACCGCGAGCCTCGAACGTGTTTCGTATACCTCCGTTCGGGAAGCTGGATGCATCCGGCTCCTGCTGGATCAGTAGCTTGCCGGAGAACTCTTCGACCATGCCGCCCTTGCCGTCGTGTTCGACGAAAGCATCGTGCTTCTCGGCCGTTCCTTCGGTCAGCGGATGGAACCAGTGTGTGTAGTGGGTGGCACCCATTTCGACCGCCCACTTCTTCATGCCGGCGGCTACTGCGTCGGCTGTTTCGCGGTCGAGGGGAGTGCCGTTGTCGATGCAGTCCGTGATCCGTTCGTACGCTTTTTCGGGAAGGTATTTGAACATCTTTGCCCGGTTGAACACGTTCTGTCCGAAATAGTCGGAGGGACGTTCGGCCGGAGCCGGTACTTCTGCAGCCCGTTTCTTGAAGGCTGTCTCTACTACTCTGAATCTTAACTTTGACATAGATATAATGATTTAATGTGATAATTTGCCAATATGCCTGTGGCTGTTTCTTTTACCGCAGAACAGGTCGTTTGCTTATCTTCAAAGGCTGTTTGATTACCGTCAAAGAAGGTTTTTGAAGATAAGCGAAAAGTCTGTTTAGCCATTGTAAGCCGTTTCACCATGCTCGTAGATGTCCAGACCTTCTTCTTCGACACGTGCCGGAACGCGGAGTCCGTGAACGATGTCAAGCCCTTTGAACACTGCGAATCCCATTCCTGCCGCCCAGCAACCGACAACAACCGCTCCGAACAGTTGTGCCAGCAGGAAATTAGCGTTTCCGCAATAAAAGAGCCCTTCCTCCGTGGCGAACAATCCCGTCAGGATCGTGCCGAGGCATCCGCAGACACCGTGTACGGAAGAGGCACCGACCGGATCGTCGATCTTCAGGACGTGGTCGATAAAGTCGACGGCATAGATCATCACCGTACCGCAGACAGCCCCGATGATCACGGCTCCGGCCGGAGACACCAAGTCGCAACCGGCGGTAATGCCGACTAAGCCTGCCAACACACCGTTCAGCGTCAGGGAAAGGGAAGGTTTCTTATATCTGAACCAGGCTACGATCAGCGAGAGGAAACCTCCGGCGCAGGCAGCCAGGTTGGTCGTCAGGAACACATGAGAGATCGCCGTGCGGTTGCCTTCGCCTGAAGCCGCCAGCTGTGAACCGGGGTTGAACCCGAACCAGCCGAACCACAGGATGAACACGCCGAGGCAAGCCAGCGTCAGGTTATGGCCGGGGATGGCACGCGATCTTTTGTCTTTCCCGTATTTGCCGATACGCGGGCCGATGATGGCTGCACCCACCAGGGCAACCCATCCGCCTACGGAGTGGACGACCGTGGAACCGGCAAAGTCATGAAAGGTTGTCCCGAACGTGTTCATCATGAAACTGCCCTCTTCGCCGTTCATCAGCCAGCCTCCGCCCCAGGTCCAGTGTCCGCTGACGGGGTAGATCAACACGCTGATCAGGATGGTATAAGCGAGGTACATGGAGAATTTCGTCCGTTCCGCCATCGCACCGGAGACGATCGTGGCGGCTGTCGCGCAGAACACTGTCTGGAAGATCAGGAATCCTTCGACCGGCAGCTGCGAATGATAGAAATTCAGGTTGAATAAATGGGGCATCCCGATGAAACCGCCCGCACCGAACATGATGCCGAAGCCGACGGTCCAGAACAGCAACGAGCCTAACATGAAATCGAGCAGGTTCTTCATCAGTATATTCGCCGTGTTCTTGGTCCGGGTAAAGCCGGCTTCTACGAGGGCGAATCCCGGCTGCATGAAAAACACTAACATGGCTGCAAGCAGCATCCACACGGTATCGAGCGATAGGACTAAGTCTGTAATTGTATATGTAGTATCCATTGTAAATAATTGTTTGATTTGTTAATTTGCTAATCATCTCTCCTGTTCGGCATTGTAGAGTGCGATGTCGCCCCGTTCGCCGGTACGGATACGGATGGAGTCTTCAACCGGGATGACAAAGATGCGTCCGTCGCCGATCTCGCCCGTCTGGGCGGCTTTGATGATGGCTTGCACGGTCTTTTCCACATTCTTGTCGCGGACGACGATGGAGATCAGCGTGCGTTCGATGTAACTCGTGTCATAGACGACACCACGGTAGATGCGCCCTTGACGCGCTTTGCCGACACCTCTCACGTCGTAGTACGAGAACCATTCGATGTCGGCTTCGAGAAGCGCTTCTTTCACTTCCTCGAACTTGGTCTTGCGAATAATAGCTTCAATCTTTTTCATAACCTTAAAGAGTTAGGGTGATATTTCACCCGGTTAATACTTTCGGAAAAGGTGTATAGAACGCCCGCCACTTCAGTCTGGGATGGTTGCAGTATAACATTCTATAAAATCAATAAACAGGACGGGCTTTTCTATACGGACCTTTTTCTTTTTGTTTATGATAACCTAAACTTGTTTTTTACGGGGCCGGTCCTACAGTGACACGCCGAATACCATGAACACGTCGTCATGTTCGGGAGCAGCGACCACCTGGGTGAATACCGGCAGCGAGAATGAGTCTGTGATCTTGATCTCCTTGCTTGCCTTCAGTGAGATGCTGTTCAGGCCGAAGCCGTCGCTGTACTGGCTTTTCCAGGGGGAGATGCCGATACCTGGTGTGAAACTGACGCCCCAGACGTTCAGGTCGTAGGCTGCTTCGAAATAGGACGAGTAGTAACGGTTTCCATCCTCCGGGTTCTTGTCGCCGCCTGCGAACATCGTGCTCCAGGTGAGGTTCATGGGAAATCTTTCGCCGAAATTGTAACCGATCGTTCCTTCGAAATAGTGGTCTGTGCCGTAGCGTCCGTATCGGGCGCCTTCGCCGGACCACCAGTAGTCGGTGACTGCGATGCTGAATCCTTTGATTCCGTATCCGAATGTGAGGTCGAATTCCTTCGCTTTGTACTCATCCGAAGATGTCGAGAAATCCGTGGAGCCCCACGCTGTGAGAGACAACCCGCCGTATGATATGCCGAGGCTGGGTTGGACGGAAGGACCGGTCTGGTACATTCCTCTCCATACGTAGCTGCTGAGGAGGTCGGCAGCCGGCGCAATTTCAAACTTCTTTTCTTCCTGTGCAAAGACCGAAAAGGACATAAGTAGAGCCGTAGCGGACAAGACCGTCCGCTTGAAAGTAATTGTTTTCATCTCATTTTTCCTTTTGATAACCGTTGAACACTTTGCCTAATGCATTCCTTGCTCGCAGGATTGGCAGGGAGAGGTTTGCGCGGTTTCCCCTCCCTTTTTGCATCGACAGTTAGTTTAGAGCAACCACTTCTTCAGCCTGGCCATGGCTTCCAAAGTGTCGTCTCTGTCTCCGAAAGCGGTGAGGCGGAGAAAACCCTCACCACTGGGCCCGAACCCCACGCCGGGGGTCCCTACTATGTTGACTTCATAAAGTAGCTTGTCAAAGAACTTCCAGGAGGACAGTCCGTCTGGTGTCTTCAGCCAGATGTAAGGGGCATTCTCTCCGCCGTACACTCGCAGACCGCAACTTTGGAGGCTTTCCCGCATGATACGGGCGTTGGTCATATAATAATCGATCGTTTTCTTGATTTGCGCTTTCCCTTCCGGGCTGTAGACGGCTTCGGCGCCCCGCTGGGTGATGTAGCTCGTACCGTTGAACTTCGTGCACTGGCGGCGGTTCCACATCCGGTTCAACTGAACCCGTTCACCTGCCAGGGTAAAGGCGTTCAACTCCTTCGGTACGACCGTGTAGCCGCAACGTACCCCCGTGAAACCAGCTGTCTTGGAGAAGCTGCGGAATTCGATCGCCACCTTTTTCGCACCCTTGATCTCGTAGATGGAGTGGGGGATATTGGGGTCCTGGATGTATGCCTCGTAGGCCGAGTCGTACATGATCAGGCAGTCGTTGGCAAGGGCGTAGTTCACCCATTTCTTCAGTTCCTCTTTCGTAAGCGTCGTCCCGGTCGGGTTGTTCGGGTAGCAGAGGTAGATGATGTCTACGCGGCGGCTGGGCAGGTCGGGCACGAAATTGTTGGCTTCCGTGCAGGGGATGTAGACCACGTCGCTCCATCTGCCGTCCTCCAGCGTGCCGGTCCGTCCGCTCATCACGTTCGAGTCGATGTAGACGGGATAGACCGGATCCGTCACTCCGATGCTGTTGTCGTGGCGGAGCATATCGCCGATGTTTCCGCAGTCGCTCTTGGCGCCGTCGCTGACGAACACTTCGCCGGGTTCGAGGAAGATGCCGCGGGTGGCGTAATCGTTTTTGATGATGGCGTCGATCAGGAACGGATAGCCCTGTTCGGGCCCGTATCCGTGAAATGTATCCTTGCTTGCCATTTCATCAACCGCCTTGTGCATGGCTTCGATGACGGCAGGGGCTAACGGTTGTGTCACATCGCCGATCCCCATGCGGATGATCTTCTCTTTCGGATGTGTAACCTTGAAACTGTTTACCTTCTTAGCGATGTCCGAGAACAGGTAATTGTTTTGCAGCTTTAGGAAATGTTCATTAATCAGTGCCATATCAATCAATTGTTTTGTGTTGTGTTTTATATTTCCAGTTCCCCCTCGAATACTTTCACCGCTCCGCCGGTCATGTAGACGTGTCCGGAACTCTCGTCCCAGCGGATGGTGAGGGGGCCTCCATCCATGACGACTTTCGTTTTCCGTCCGGTTTTCCCGCGTACTGAGGCTGCCACGGCTGACGCGCAGGCTCCGGTTCCGCAGGCCTGCGTAATGCCGGAGCCCCGTTCCCAAACCCGCATCCGAACTTTGTCCGGGCTTAATACCTGGACAAATTCGACATTTGTCCGGTTCGGGAACAACGGATGGCATTCCAGTAAAGGTCCGATGACCGGCAGATTTATCTTCGTAATATCTTCAACAAAAATAACGAGGTGCGGATTCCCCATCGAGACGACCGTACCTGTATAAAAATTGCCTCCGGCTTCTATTTCGAGGGCTGTTTCGCCCACGACCGGGCATCCCATGTCGACCGTCACTTCGGTTACCTCTTCGCGAGAACCGGAAAGTTGCCGGGTTGTCAGTTGTAACTCCTTGATGCCGGATAATGTTTCCAGCGTAACGGTCTTTTTATCCGTCAGCCTCTTGTCGTACACATATTTGCCGATACAGCGGGAGGCATTTCCGCACATCATGGCTTCGGAGCCGTCCGCATTGAATATACGCATACTGAAGTCGGCGATCTTCGACGAACCGATCAGAACCAGTCCGTCCGATCCTATCCCGGTATGCGGAGCGCTCAGCCTGATGGCAAGTTTTTCCGGGTTTCGGACCGGAAAAGCCATTGCGTTCACGTATATATAGTCGTTTCCGGCTCCGTGCATCTTTGTGAATCTGATTGGTTCTGTCATTTTACTTCTATTAATTCGTTTAAAATATCTTTTTGTCTTATTGCGATACAAATATACGACGTTTTGGTATATTAAGTATGTAAATAGTATCTGAATGTATGAAAATATGTTGCTGGTGATGAATTGTTACGGATAGGGATGAGTTTTGTTATAATTCGTAACGTTATAGCCTGTTTTGTGTTTGCTATTGTAAGTTTGCTTTTGGGGAAAAGTCGTCGTGGCTTGCGTCGTGTACTTTTAGAGTTAAAAGGGCAACCCGAATAGCAAGCGTCGGGCATGGACATGACGGTTGCCATCGCCTTGGCTCCCTCTTTTTTGTCCAGCGTGTTGGAAAGGATCATCCAGACTTGCGACAGGTAGGAGACTTGCTTGTCCTTGCCGCTGACCACCACGCCCTGCTTCTTGTCGTAGAAGTGCCGTCGGGCGGCTTTCTTCATCTTGGCGGCTGTTGTCAGCCATTCGCCGGCTTCTTTTTCTTTGCCTAACATTTTGGCCAGTTCGTAGCTGTGCTGGAGGGCGAAGATGGTTAGGCCTTGCATGGAGGCTTGGCGGTCGTAGCCATCTTTATAGGGTCTAAATAGATGGTTGTTTATAATTAGATGGATAGCCTGTCAGTGTCGGAGTGGTGTTCTCATAGCATCCCAAACTCCCTTGATGTCAGTTTTAACTGACGGTTAAATATAGGCTTCAGCCCCATTTCTATTAAAAATACAACAGATGTATTCAGTAAGAAATGGGACTGAAGTCCAATAATTTATATCTATTCCTATCCGTCAGTTAAAACTGACGGCAAAATAAACAGCAAAGATTATTTAGCGTTCTCGATGCGGAATGAGTAGCTGTAGTCTTTGTTCTTTTCGATCTCATAATGCGGACGCGGACCGGGACCGCAACTGCCGTTTCCGATGCCACGCTGGATACAGTCGAGACTCAGGATCACTTCCGCACGGCGGATATTATCGAGGTCGTGCGCGTAAGTCAGTCCCCACAGCTCCGGATCGGTGAAGTGGAGCGCACTGAAGTTCAGGTGATCTTTCGACGTGATGCGGATGCCCTGGTTATCGAGGCTTTTCAGCGTCAGCCAGCGCACGTCGTCGCGGTTACCCATCGACTGGGCGCGTACGTAGGCTTCTTCCATTCCGGTTACGGTGTTTTTGTATAGGCCGACATAGGCTGCGTTTTTGCGGTCCCAATAGTTTTCGATCGGGCCGCGGCCGTACCATTCCACCTTCTCGAGCGTCGGGTTCAAGGCTATCTGGAGGCCGAGACGCGGCAGGTTGAAGTCGTTGCCGGCTTTGAAAGCAGCATCCACATCGACTGTCCCGTTTGCATAGATCGTATAGGTGATGTTGAATGGCACTGTCACTTTCTTGGCTCCGTTGCCTACTGTGGCTGCGAGGCTTGTGGTGACGGTGACGGACTTTTTGTCGTCAGCCTGCTTCCAGTTGAACGCCTGCTTTTTGATAGTGGTCGGCAAGTAATCCCGTTTGTCATTGTCCATCGCACGGAACCAGTTGAAGCCGAAGCCTTCCTTATTATAGATCATATCCGTGCCGGCATAACGCAAGGAGACCATCTTGCCTGTTTCCGGATTAAAGGCGACGAAGAATCCCGGAGCGCGGAAACCGACCTGCCCCTTTTCTTCTTCCACTTTCAGCGTATCGTCGAAGGTCCTGTCGACAGGAGCTACCGCAACCTTTCCGGTCAGCGTATATTGCTCGGAGGCCACTTCGTGTCCTGCTTCCGCCCAGTTGCAACCCTTTTTCAATTGGGCCGACAGGTTGAGGAAGTATTCGCTGTTTGCATCCAAGGCCGTTTTATAAGGAATCGTCACTTCGATATCTTTGTTCGGAGCTACGTCTCCTAATGGCAACACACCCGATTCTACCACTTGGCCGTCTTTCAGCAACTGCCATTGCAAATTAAACTGGTTCAGGTTCAGGAAGTCGTAGCGGTTCTCCAACTTCACCTTACCGGCAAGAAGGTCTACCGGTTTGAACTTGATGTATTGGTAGACTTTCTTCACCTCGATCAGCTTCGGAGTTACCTGGCGGTCGGGAGTCACGATACCGTTACAACAGAAATCGAAGTCGTTCGGTTTGTCGCCGAAGCCCCCGCCGAAGTAGTAACGGTTCGGCAGCTCGCCATATTTGTTGATGCCCTGGTCCACCCAGTCCCAGATACAACCGCCGATCATGCGGCAGGAATGGTTCTCGATGTAGTCCCAGTACTCGTCGAGGTTACCGATCGCATTACCCATTGCGTGTGCATATTCGCAGAGGAAGAACGGCTTGTCACTCTTCTCTTCGTCCTGTTGCTTCATCGACTCAATGGAAGGATACATGCGGGAGTCCATATCGGCGATCTTGTTCTTACCCTCGTAGTGGATCGGACGCGGATCGAGTTTGCGTGCTTCCTTGTAAACGGTGTCGAAATTCTTGCCGTCGCCGGATTCGTTACCCATTGACCAGAAGATAACGGACGGGTGGTTCTTGTCGCGTTCGATCATGCGAACCATACGGTCCACATAGGCAGGCAACCAGCTCTCCTTGTTGCTGATCGAATGGTTGCCGTGGCACTCGATATCGGCCTCGTCCATCACATAGATACCGTAATAGTCGTGCAAAGCATACATCTTGGCATCGTTCGGATAATGGCTCGTGCGTATCGTATTCAGGTTATAACGCTTGAAAAGCAGTATATCCTCGATCATCGACTCGACCGGAACAGCCTTCCCGTATTGCGGGTGGATGTCATGGCGGTCGGCCCCTTTGAAGAACACCTGCTCATTATTGATATATACCCGCTTGTTCTTAATCTCGATTTTACGGAAACCGAACTGCGAGGTCATTGCTTCGAGCGTCTTGCCCGTCTTGTCTTTCAGTTCCAGGATCACCGTGTATAGGTAGGGGATTTCGGCAGACCAGAGGTTCGGGTTCCTGACCTCGACACTGGCCTCGCTTACCACTTCCTGTCCTTTCCGGATGTCCTTGACTACATCGGATATAAAGGCAACCTGCTTGCCATCCTGATCCAGCAGTGTGACATCGACAACCGCCTCGTCCACCGTTTTATCATAGCTCGTTACGTTTGTGCGTACATTGAAGGTCGCCTTACTCAGGTCGTCCCCCGCAAATGAAGCGGTCAGGTAGTAATCGCGCAAACGCAGTTTAGGAGTCGCGAAGAGGTAAACATCGCGATGGATACCGCTCAGGCGGAACATATCCTGGTCTTCCAGATAACTGCCGTCGCTCCAGCGATACACCTCGACAGCCAGTACGTTCTTTCCCGGCTTCATATATTTGGTGATGTTGAACTCCGCATCGTTGTTCGCCCCCTGGCTGTAACCCACTTTCTTGCCGTTCACCCAGAGATACATCGCGCTGTAGACACCGTCGAAATGGATAAAGATTTCGCTCCCTTTCCAGTCGGCGGGAATATCGAAGTCGCGGCGGTAGGAACCGACCGGATTCGGTTCGTCCATGATCGTATAGCCCTTCTTTCCCTGTATGAAAGGAGGATTGTTGCGATGCGGATAGGTGATGTTCGTATAGATCGGTGTGCCGTATCCGTGCATTTCCCAGTTGGAGGGAACCGGAATTTCTTTCCAGCCCGAAACATCATAGTTCGGTTTATAGAAATTGACCGGACGTTCGGACGGCTGCTTCACCCAGTTGAATTTCCAATTGCCGTTCAGTAATTGATAGCGCGGCGAGTTCGGGCGAATCCAGGCTTTGCGGTAGTCGGGCGAGTTTTTCAGGCTTTCCACGGAAGGGAAAGGCACATATGTCGTATGCCCCGGCTCCTTATTAACGGCAAAGACGGTTTCGTTCTCCCAATCGTTATCGCTTGAACCGCGCAAGGCCTCCACGTCGATTTTAATGTTCGACCGGCGTAGTGTCCACTGCTGCTTGGCATTGGTCGAATCGGCTACAAGTTGTAGGGCCGCTTTTCCCGGCTGCCCGTCGTCGCTGATACCGAGGTTCAACCCGTTGGCTATGCTGGTGAACGTGTAGGTGTTTTCGCCTACCTTCGTGAGCTTCCAGAACTGGTTCATGTTCGTAGCGCCATTGTCCCACTGGATCACCGGGCCCGGTTCTTTCGTGTTGTTATTGTCCACACATTTATCGGAGAGAGGCGTGCAGATCTTATAAACACCATAGCCCGGCGTCGTCAGTTGCCACACCTGCGACATCCGGTTTTCCACCCGGTTGTTGATGAATACCTGCGTCCCGTCATCTTCGCTGTCTTGATTGTCGAGTACCAGATTGTTACTGCTTACGATCTCGTAATAGGCGTTCGGATCGATTTCTTGTGAATGTCCTGTTCGGGGAAGCATGGCCATAAGCAGAAGCATGGCGAAGAGCGCCCCGGTTGAAATCTTGCTTTTCATGAGAATTATAGATTTAATTATTCCTCAAAAGTAGGATATTTTAGCGGATTATCCTACTTCTCTTTCTATATTTATTTCTATTTTTGTCTGCATATAATATAGAACGCGATGAAGATGGAAAGTAATAATTTTCAATATGAGAGCGAGATAAAGTGGGAAAATGCCGGCGAAGGTGTCGTACGCCAGATCATGGCCTATAATGACGACCTGATGATGGTCAAAGTCAAGTTTGAAACCGGAGCGGTCGGTACGCCCCACACGCACCCGCATACGCAGGCGACCTATGTAGCAAGCGGTGTGTTCGAGTTCACGACAGACGGCGAGACGAAAATAGTCCGTGCGGGCGACGGGGTTTATATGAAACCGGGCGTCCTGCACGGTTGCCGGTGCCTGGAAGCTGGTGTGCTGATCGATACGTTCAGCCCGATGCGGAAGGATTTTTTATAACGTTTTTTTGTCTATAGAGTAATATGAAACTTGCTTATCGAGTAGACTCCCGGTTACTTATCGAGTAGCCGGCAATCTACTTAGTAAGTAAACTCAAGCTTATTCGATAAGTAAGTTTCAGACCTTTCTTGAAAAATATTACCCGCTAACGTAATTTGAAATATATGGAGTAGAAAAGTTAAATCATACAAGAACCTCCCCTAAAAGGTGTGTATTTATATCTGCTTGCTACTCAGTGTTTTGTATTATTATGAGTTTCTTAAAAAATATTACCCGCAAGGGTAAATTGAAATAGATGGGGTAGAAAACCGAATTTTATGCGCTACTGTTTCGATTTGGACCAACGGGTATTTCGGGAAACTGTACAATAAGCCAGGAATGACAATAAGCCTCGTTTTGGATATCTTTACTAACATGCATATTCTTGTTCTTATGCTTTTGCAAAGATGAAGGTTAATTGAGAATGAATAATACCCCATTATTCATTCTCAATCGTAAATCAGTATGCCGCCTCATGTACCCCCTTCACCGCCCGGCCGCTGGGGTCGTTCATGTTTTGGAAGGTAGCGTCCCAGGCGAGCGCTTCGGCGGTGGAGCAGGCGACGCTCGGTACGCTCGGTACGCTGCGCGCGGCGCTTTCGCTGGGGAAGTGCTCTTCGAAGATGGTGCGGTAGAAGTATTCTTCTTTGTTTTGTGGCGTGTTGATCGGGAAGCGCCGGGCGGCGTTTGTCATATCGGTGTCGCTGACGGCTTGGGCGGTCACCTTCTTCAGCGTGTCGATCCAGCTGTAGCCGACGCCGTCGGAGAACTGTTCTTTCTGGCGCCAGGCGATCTCCGGGGGGAGCATGCCGGCAAAGGCCTCGCGGAGGATCTTTTTCTCGATCACGCTACCGGGGCACATCTTGGCTTCGGGAGCGAGGCGCATGGCTACGTCGAGAAACTCCTTGTCGAGGAAAGGAACGCGGCCTTCCACGCCCCAGGCACACAGGCTCTTGTTGGCACGGAGGCAGTCATACATATAGAGTTTGCCTAACTTGCGGACAGTCTCCTCATGGAAAGCCTTCGCATCCGGAGCTTTGTGGAAATAGAGGTAACCGCCGAACACCTCGTCCGCCCCTTCGCCGCTCAACACCATCTTGATGCCCATCGACTTGATCACGCGGGCCAACAGGTACATCGGGGTGGAGGCACGGACGGTCGTCACGTCGTAGGTCTCGATATAGTAGATCACGTCGCGGATGGCATCGAGCCCTTCCTCGATCGTGTAGTTGATCTCGTGGTGGACAGTGCCGATATAATCAGCCACTTTTCTGGCTGCCGCCAGATCAGGCGCTCCCTTAAGACCGACGGCGAAGGAGTGCAGTTGAGGCCACCACGCATCAGCCTTTCCTCCGGTTTCGATGCGCTTGGCTGCGTGTTTTTTGGCTATGGCGGAGGTGACGGACGAGTCCAGTCCGCCGGAAAGGAGTACGCCGTAGGGCACGTCACTCATCAGTTGGCGGCGCACGGCGGCTTCGAGGGCGTCATGCAGTTCCTCTACGCTGGCGGGATTGTCTTTCACATTGTCATATTGCATCCAGTCGCGGACGTACCAGCGAGTGAAATCTTTGTCGCGGCTATAGAAGTAATGCCCCGGAGGGAACTGGCCATACGCGGTGGCGAAGCCTTCCAGCCCTTTCAGTTCGGAAGAAACGAGGAGATGCCCATCATCGTCGTGCCCTATATATAAAGGGATGACGCCGATCGGGTCGCGGGCGATCAGGTAGCAGTCGTCCGCCTCGTCGTAGAGGGCGAACCCGAAGATGCCGCTCAACTTCTCCACACATCCCACGCCGTACTTGCGGTAGAGGGCGAGGATGACCTCGCAGTCGCTTCCGGTCTGGAACTCATATTCGTCCTTCAACTGTTCGCGGAGCTCGCGGTGGTTGTATATCTCGCCGTTAACGGTGAGGATCAGTTTGCCGTCTTTGCTTCTCAGCGGTTGCCCGCCGGATGCCGGGTCGACGATGGAGAGGCGTTCGTGGGCGAGGATGGCGGTCTTGCCTTGGTAGATGCCGCTCCAGTCCGGGCCGCGGTGACGGATGCGTTTACTCATTTTCAGGGCCTGCTGACGAAGGTCGGCGGCGCTGTTGCGGATGTTGAAGATTGCTGTAATGCCACACATGGTAATTGAAAATTGATAATTGATAATTGAAAGTTATATGTCTCGTAAGTATTTATCGATAGCGGCAGCAGTTTTGCGGCCGGAGGCCATGGCGCGGACGACGAGACTGGCTCCGCTGACGGCATCGCCGGAGGCGAAGATGTTTGTGCCTGCCACCCGGTTGGTCGCCGGATCGACGGCGATGTTGCCGCGGGCGTCGACGGCGAGGGAAAGCTCTTTGACGAGGCCCTCCTGTTCGGGGTGGACGAAGCCCATCGCGAGAAACACGAGGTCGGCTTCGATCACTTCCGTGCGGCCGGTCTTACGCATTTCCGGACGGCAGCCTTCTTCGGCGGGCAGCCATTCCACCTCTTCGACTTCGACGCCTTTCAAGGTGTTCTTGTCGCCGGTGAAGCGGACGGAGGCGAGGTTCCAGCGGCGGATGCATCCCTCTTCGTGGCTGCTGCTCGTTTTCAGGACCTGCGGGTACAGGGGCCAGGGCGTTGCGGGGTTGTGTCCGACGGGCGGCTGGGGCATGATCTCGATTTGTGTCACGCTTGCGGCCCCGTGGCGGTTGGCGGTTCCGACGCAGTCGCTTCCCGTGTCGCCGCCACCGATGACGAGGACTTTCTTGCCCTTGCAGTTGATGATGCTTTTAGGCGGGATGGCGATCCCTTCGAGGATGCGGTTCTGTTGCGACAGCAGTTCGAGAGCGAAATGGACGCCTTTCAGGTTGCGCCCTTCGATGGGGAGGTCGCGCGGCACTTCGGAGCCGATGGCGACGCAGACGGCATCGAACGTCGAGGCGATCTCTTTCGCAGACACTTCGCTGCCGACCATCGTATTGACTTTGAACACGATCCCTTCCTGCTCCATCAACCGGATGCGGCGGTCGATGATGTTCTTCCCTAATTTGAAGTTTGGAATACCGAAGCGGAGCAGGCCGCCCGGAAGTTCGTACTTCTCGAATACCGTCACTTCATACCCCCGGCGATTCAGTTGGTTGGCGGCCGCCAGCCCGGCGGGGCCGCTGCCGATCACCGCCACCCGTTTGCCGTTGCGGACGGGGCGGACCGGTTGGACGTATCCTTCGCGGAAAGCAGCTTCCACGATGGAGGCTTCGTTCTCGCGTATCGTGACAGGCTCGTCACAGCTTAGTTTCAGCACACAGCTTTTCTCGCAGAGGGCAGGACAGATGCGTCCCGTGAACTCCGGGAAGTCGCAGGTCTGCTCCAGCACATGGAAGGCTTCGCGCCATTTGCCTTTATAGAGAAGGTCTTGCCATTCGGGTTGTTTGTTGCCTAACGGACAAGCCCAGTGGCAGAAGGGCACGCCGCAGTCCATGCAGCGGGAGGCCTGTGTGCGACGGTCGCTGCTGTTCAGCGTTTGTTCTACTTCACTAAAATCGTCGATGCGTTCGTGGACGGGACGATATCCGGCTTCTTGCCGGGGTATGGTGAGGAATGCTTTCGGATTTCCCATGTTGGTAATTGAAAATTGAAAATTGAGAGTTGAAAGTTGACAAGACTCAATCGGTTGTTTATATTGATACTGTTTCTTACTTCAATGTGTAGCCTGGACAGGTACGGGTGTCGTACCTTATAAGGACGGCCACCCCTCACGCATAAGGACGGTCTGGCCTCACGCATACGTGAGGCCGGTCCTCACTTGCCGGGTGTGTCGCCCCTTTGCTTAGTAGTCGCGCTGCATCTCGGCGATCTTCTGCTGCAACTTTTTCATCTGCTCTTCCTGCAAGACCTTTTTGTATTCGATCGGGACGATCTGGATGAACTCATCCACATACTTGTCCCAGTTGTCGAGCATCTTGCCTGCGAGGTGGCTGCCGGTGAAATGGTAGTGCTTGCGGATCAGTTCGTGCAATTCCTTGCGCGTCGTGCTGTCTTCGATCAGCGAGAGTTCGACCATCTCCATGTTGCAGTAGTAGTCGAAGTCCCCTTCCTTGTTCCACACATAGGCGACACCACCGCTCATGCCGGCGGCGAAGTTGCGTCCTGTCCGTCCGAGGACCACCACACGGCCTCCGGTCATATACTCGCAACAATGGTCGCCGACCCCTTCCACAACGGCGATAGCACCGGAGTTTCGCACGCAGAAACGTTCGCCTACACGCCCGTTGATATACACTTCTCCGCTTGTCGCCCCGTACATCAGGGTGTTTCCGGCAATCGTGTTGTTCTCGGCCACGAAGGTAGACCGTACCGGAGGCATCACGCTGATGCGCCCGCCGCTCAGTCCTTTGCCTAAATAATCGTTGGCTTCCCCTTCGAGGCGGAAGTTGACGCCGTGCGCCAGGAAGGCACCGAAGCTCTGGCCGGCAGAACCTTTGAATTTGATATTGAGCGTATGTTCCGGCAGTCCGGCGTTGCCGTACCGTTTGGCAATCTCGCCGGAGAGCATGGCGCCTACCGAACGGTCGGTGTTGGCGATGGCATAATCTAATGAAACCTCCTGCTGGTGCTCGATGGCCGGCATGGCATGATGGATGATGTCGCGATCCTTCACGTTGCCGGTCAGGTGCACCTGCTCCGTCGTATGCCGGATGGCGTTCGTGGCAGCCTGTGTCGGGACGTGCAGCAACTTGGTGAAGTCGAGCAACGCATATTTGCCGGATGCAGGCGGCATAGGGGACACGGAGGAACGCCGGTCGATCAGATCCGTGCGCCCGATGATGTCGTTCAGTTTGGTGAAACCCATCTCCGCCAGATATTCCCGTACCTCTTCGGCGAGGAAGGTGAAGAAGTTCACCAAGTATTCGTGGCGGCCGTGGAAACGCTTGCGCAGTTCCTCGTCCTGGGTGGCGACGCCTACCGGACAGGTGTTCATGTGGCATTTGCGCATCATCACGCAGCCCAACACGATCAGGGCGGAGGTGGCGAAACCGAACTCTTCGGCTCCCAACAGGGCCATCAGGACGATGTCGCGACCGGTCTTCAACTGCCCGTCGGTTTGCAGGCGGACCTGCCCGCGGAGGTTGTTCATGACTAATGTCTGCTGCGTCTCCGACAATCCCAGTTCTGGAGGCAGTCCCGCATAGCGGATGGAGCTTATCGGCGAAGCACCCGTTCCCCCTTCGGCCCCCGAGATAACGATGCGGTCGGCTTTTGCCTTTGCCACCCCCGCAGCGATCGTCCCGACGCCGCTTTCCGATACTAACTTCACGCTTATCTCGGCACGCGGGTTGACGTTCTTCAGGTCGAAGATCAGCTGTGCCAGGTCCTCGATCGAGTAGATATCATGATGGGGAGGAGGGGAGATCAGCGAGATGCCGGGGATGGAGTGGCGCGTCCGGGCGATCACGTCGTTCACCTTGAATCCCGGCAGCTGTCCGCCTTCGCCCGGCTTTGCGCCCTGGGCGACCTTGATCTGTATCTCGTCTGCATTCACAAGGTATTCGGCCGTCACGCCGAAGCGACCGGAGGCTACCTGCTTGATGGCGGAGCGGAGGGAGAGGCCGTCTTCGCGGGGAGTGAAGCGGGCGGAGTCTTCGCCGCCTTCCCCGGTGTTGCTGCGGCCGTGTATCAGGTTCATTGCCATCGCCATCGTCTCGTGCGCCTCCTTGCTGATCGAGCCGAAGCTCATGGCGCCTGTGACGAAACGCTTCATGATCTCGCTTGCCGGTTCCACCTCTTCGATCGTGACGGGCTTCCCTCTGCGGACGGCCAGGAAGTCGCGGAGGAAGACCGGTGCGTCCTTCCCATCGACGAGATGCGTATATTCCTTGAATTTCTTATAGCTGCCTAAGCGGGTTGCCAGTTGGAGGGCCGAGATCGTCTCCGGGTTCCACGCGTGCTTCTCGCCGTCTTTGCGGAAACTGTAGAGTCCTTTGTGCTCGAGCGTCAGGCTGTCCACCGCTTCACCGAATGCCTGGTGATGCAGGGCGGTGGCGTCGGCGGCTATCTCCTGCAGGCGGATACCGCCTATACTGCTGGCCGTCCCGCCGAAATAGGCGTCGATGAGTTCCGACGAGAGGCCGACCGCTTCGAACAGCTTGGCGCCGCGATAACTGCGGATCGTGCTGATCCCCATCTTGCTCATTACCTTGAACAGGCCTTTGCAAAGCGCCTTGATGTAGTTCTTGCGCGCCATCTCGTAGTTGAGCTGTATCTCCTGCCTGTCCACCATATCCTGTAGGATGGCGAACGACATATACGGGTTGATGGCGCTTGCCCCGTAACCCAGCAGCAGGGCGGCATGCATCACTTCGCGCATTTCCCCCGTCTCCACCACCAATGCGGTCTGTACGCGTTTCTGCACGGAGACCAGGTGGTGGTGCACGGCGCTGACGGCAAGAAGCGATGGGATGGGAGCATGGGTTTCGTCTACATCCTTATCGCTCAGGATGATGTAGTTCACGCCGTCAGCCACAGACTGTTCCGCCTGCTTGCAAAGTAGGTCGAGGGCGGTTTTCAGCCCTTCGCTGCCCCGCGACACTTCGAAGAGCATCGGCAGCTTGACGGACTTGAAGCCTTTATAGCGGATATTGCAAAGGATATCTAATTGTGTGTTGGTCAGTATCGGATGGGCGAGGCGCACCATCTTGCAATGCGCCTCGTCAGGGATGAGGATGTTGCTCCCTACGGCGCCGATATATTCCGTCAGGCTCATGACCAGCTCTTCGCGGAGCGGGTCGATCGGCGGGTTCGTTACTTGGGCGAACTGTTGGCGGAAATAGTTGAACAGCAGTTGCGGGTGTCCGGAGAGGATGGCCAGCGGCGTGTCGTTTCCCATCGAACCGACCGGTTCTGCGCTGCCTGTGCACATCGGGGTGATAATGCGCTCGATGTCCTCGCGGCTGTACCCGAAGGTGCGCAACATCCGGTCATATCCGGCAATGGTGTGCGGGACGCGGCGTCCCGACTTCAGTTCGTCCAGTTCCACCCGGTTGTTTGCCAGCCAGACGCGGTAGGGCTGTGCGTCGGCAAGCTGCTTTTTTAGTTCGCCGTCGTAATAGATCTTGCCTTCTTCCGTGTCGACCAGCAGGATTTTGCCTGGTTGCAAGCGGCCCTTTTCCTCGATCTCACCCGGCTCGAAGTCCATCACGCCTACTTCGGATGCCACGACCATCATGCCGTTCTTCGTGATCAGGTAGCGTGCCGGGCGCAAGCCGTTGCGGTCGAGCATTCCTCCGGCATACCGTCCGTCGCTGAAGAGCAGGGCGGCCGGACCGTCCCACGGTTCCATCAGGATGGAATGATATTCGTAGAACGCTTTCAGGTCTTCGGATATCGGGTTTTTCTCGTTGAAACTTTCCGGAACCAGCATCGCCATGGCATGCGGCAGGCTCATGCCGGACGCCACGAAGAACTCCAGGACGTTGTCCAGCGAGGCGCTGTCGCTCATACCCGGCTGGACGATCGGGCGTATCTCGTCTATGTTCGGGATGCGGGGCGACGAGAGGACACTTTCACGGGCTTCCATCCAACCCCGGTTGCCCCGTATCGTATTGATCTCCCCGTTGTGCGCCAGGAGGCGGAACGGTTGTGCTAAGCTCCAGGTCGGGAATGTGTTCGTGCTGAAGCGGGAGTGGACGAGTGCCAGCCCGCTTGTCAGGTAGTGGTTGGTCAGATCCGGGAAGTAGTGGCGAAGCTGCATCGATTCCAGCATACCTTTATATATGATGCTCTTGGTGGAAAGCGACACTACGTAGAAATCTTCCCTGCCCGGTATCTCGGAAGCGGCTACCCGTTTCTCGATCCGCTTGCGGATGATGTAGAGTTTCAACTCCAGCGCCTGTTGGTCGTCGCATCCGGTGATGAACACCTGCTTGATATCCGGCTCCGTGTCCTGTGCGTCTTTTCCTAAGATGTCCGTGTTGACAGGGACTTTGCGCAGGTGCATCAAGGTCAGCCCTTCCTTTTCGATCTCTTCGATCATGATGCTGAGGATGGCCGAACGCTCTGTCTCACCTTTCGGAAAGAAGACCAGCCCGGTTCCATACTTGCCCTTTTCCGGCACGGGGATGCCTTGCAATAAGATAAATTCGTGCGGGATTTGCAGCAGGATGCCTGCACCGTCGCCGGTCTTGTTATCCGCTCCTTCCGCACCGCGGTGCCGCATATTTTCCAATACCTTAAGGGCAGACTCTACAATGTCGTGCGATTTACCACCATGGATGTTTACGACCAGTCCTACGCCGCAAGCGTCATGCTCGTTGGCAGGATCGTATAACCCTTGTTTGTTGTTCAAATGGCTTCTTTCTTTCATCATTTGTTGACCTTATGTTTGTGTAATATCTGTTTTATCTGTCAAAATGTTTGGCAAATATATTGTATTTGTTTCAAAATGTAATGCTGATAAGGGTGAATAAGAAGGACCTTTTTTATTTCGGGAGGTGGTTTGTTCCTATTTGAAATAATATTACTGAATTGTGTGATAATTTGTAATGTTATCTCTGGGTGATAGTGTAAAAATGAAAGTGATGCCTATTTCCTGTGGAAATAATCAAAATGGTAATAAAAGTAGATTTGTTGTATCTTTTTGTCCTCCTTACTTGTCGTCTTTTGATTTTCGGATCAGCCTGCGAACCGGGCCGATAAGATCGGTGGCTGTCTCTTTAAATATATGAAAGATATCAGGGAAGGAAAGACTGTTACCCCTTTTCGATACACACGCCTGGGGAAAGGTAAAGGCGAGGATGGAGTGAAATTTACCGGACGCAGGCGGGTACGGAAAACGCGTACCTCTGCGTCCGGTAATCTATGTGTTAGGTTACACCTGTAATACCAGAATAAAGCGGCAACCTTTTTTGTACTCGGAATCGATGGACAATGTACCGTTTATCTTCGAGGCGATCAGGGAGCAGATCGGTAATCCCAGTCCGTCGCCATCTGCCAGATCCTTGATCCCGGTGAAAGGTTTGAAGATCGTCTCCTGCTTTTCGGCAGGAATACCCGGGCCGTTGTCGGTAACGATAAACTGGCAGATATGGGCTCCTTTCTTTTTGAATTCCAGTTTTATTTTGCCGGAGGTCGTGTAGATCGCTGCATTTTTCAGCAGATGCAGCAAGATGCGTTGCAACTGTTCGGCATTTGTTTTGATTTCGATCTTCGGGACATCCGTAGTGACTTCGACATCAGGGCGGACATCCTCTTTTATCTGTTCCATCACTTTCTCGCAGAAGGTACTGACATTAAAGGACTGTGTTTCGTAGGTTTCCAGCAGGGAGTTTTCAAGGGAAGAAAGTTCTTGTATATGGGTACCGAATTGTTTTAAGGCATCGACACGGGTTTGTATCGCCTTCGCCTGTCCGGGTGCGGCGGCTTGCAATCCGGCTACCGACTTGCTCATCTCGTCCAGTGTCGGTTCCATCTGTGCCGATATGCTTTGGATGAATCCGGTCTGTTGTTCGCTGTGTTCGGTGATGGTCCGGATAATCTTTTTCAGTTTCCGGTTCAGGATAATGAAACGCATAACCAGGAATGCCAGGAACGCCAGCGCGGCAACAAGTATGGCGGCCAGCGTGCAGAGTCCGGCGATGATGTACTGCTTGGCGGATAGTTGATCGTCTTTTTCCTGTATCGTTTGCAGGCTGCTGTCGTATTTTTGTTGCAAGGCTCCCAATTTGTCCTCTGCGGTAAGCATCTTAACGGAATCGGTCCATACCATATATTTTTCGTAGGTCTGCTCCATCAGCGAGGTGTTATTGGCCTTACGTGCAATCGCGATCAGGTTTTGATAGCATTCGCTGACCTTACCGTATTCCTTTTTTTTCCGGTATTGGCTGATCAGTTTATTGAAGGCCGCATCTCCCTCATTCTTCTGTCCGAAGATATAGAAGTACTCGGTTTTTGTGTACAACAACTCTTCGGAAAGTTCGGGGCTGCCTGATTCTTCGGCCAGATTGTCCAACGTGTTAAGCTGAAGCTGTGCCTGTGCCGCGTTTCTCAGCTTGATGTACATTTGCAGGCGTTCTTTTGTTATCATAAAACGCAGGTCGTACAGTTTCTTTTGTTCCGCCTGCTCCTGATTCGCCACTATCTGGCTCATTTGCCGGCAAAGGTCGAACGCCTCCTGGTAATAGTTCTCGCGGTAATAGAGGGATGCCGCCTGTGTACCGCATTCGATTGCCTGCGTTATTTTTCCTTCATTTGCATAATCTTTATACGCCTGGATATAAAGATAGCGGGCTTTCGTATAGTCTTTTTTCTCAAAGCTACTTTGTGCCTGTTGTTTAAAATTGTCCGCTATGTTTTGTGCCTGAAGGGGAACACAAAAACAAATAATGAGGGTGATAATAAAGTAGTAAATTTTCATAATTTGAATTTTAACGTTAGACAAATATAGAAATTCTTTGTAATAATGGGTATGAAAATGTTAGATTTTTTAGAACATCAGTCATATATAGCAGTTTAATTTTCTGTAGCATCAAAATCAGAGTATGATTGTCTCTTGTGATAATGTAATCTGTATGGTCGATATTAGCTTTTTATGTCGTTCGTTTCGTTTGAATTCGGACTTTGTGTAATGAACATCGGCTGAAATTTAAGCAATACGATCTTATGGACTACATAATATAAGGAATAATCTATCCCCGCTACAAGAAAACTTATCTACATAGGCATAAAAAAACATCGGAGTGCCTATCAATTCTGTAATCAGTGCCAGTGATTATAAAATCAGTGCCAGCAATTATATAATCACAACCACTGATTATAAAGTCACTGACACCGATTACAGAATTAGCAGGCACTTAAGAAAGAATTATTCGGGACAAAAACGGGTTTTTCTCTCCATTGAAATAAAGAATTGTTACTGCCGGATTTGGTGCGGTTGCCCTAATACCTTATAATAAGTAGCGCCGGTTAAGAATTTCTGTATTTGACTTTTTGTATCGGGACACCAATACCGCCTCCCAAAGAGTAGCGCAGCGCAACAGTATGCAAAAGGTGGCAACCTTCGTAAAGCATTATAGGGGAGTGGATATGCCGCATTTTATTTATAAAGTCGATTCGCATAAATAACTTACAGTGATTGCGGTTGTCCTGATGGGATAAAGGTTGGATTCCCCGGAACAAAACCGCTCCGATAATGATTATATACAAAAAGCCCTTTGCTTTCTTACAATCCGTATGCGGCGAAAGGGCTTTTTCTTTTTATTTGATAGGTTTGTCGAAAGAATATCGTTTTATAAAATAATTTAACTAAATGACGGATAAAATGATTATTTCTATTAATGTGTCAAATAAATTTCGTTTGTATGAACATTATGTAATATAATGTAAGTATCTTTGCAGTCGAAATAAACAAGATAGAACCAAATGGAAGTACTTAAACACGAGTGTGGAGTCGCCATGGTCCGGTTACTAAAGCCTTTGGAATATTATCATCAGAAGTATGGAACCTGGATGTATGGGCTCAATAAGCTCTATTTGTTGATGGAAAAGCAGCATAACCGCGGTCAGGAGGGAGCCGGTTTAGCATGCGTCAAGTTGGAAGCCAGCCCCGGCGAAGAATATATGTTTCGGGAAAGAGCATTAGGCACAGGAGCCATTACCGAGATATTCGCCGCCGTTCATGAGCATTACAAAGATTTGCCGCCCGGTAAACTGAATGATCCGCTTTTTGCTAAAACAAACCTTCCTTTTGCAGGAGAGCTTTACATGGGGCACCTGCGTTACAGTACGACCGGTAAATCCGGTATTTCCTATGTCCATCCTTTTTTACGCCGTAACAACTGGAGAGCCAAGAACCTCGCTCTTTGCGGTAATTTCAATCTTACTAACGTACAGGATATTTTTGAAGAGATAACAGCCATCGGCCAGCATCCGCGCGCCTATGCCGACACCTTCATCATGCTGGAACAGGTGGGACACCGCTTAGACCGTGAGATCGAACGCCTGTACCGGAAGTTCGAAGCCGAAGGGTTGAAAGGAATGGAGATCACGAATGCGATCGAGGCGAATGTCGACCTGTCGAATGTCCTCCGGCGTTGTGCCCCGCAGTGGGACGGCGGTTTCGTGATCTGCGGGCTGACCGGGAGCGGCGAGTCTTTCAGCGTGCGCGACCCCTGGGGCATCCGTCCGGCGTTCTATTATGCCGACGACGAGATCGTGATCCTGGCAAGCGAACGCCCGGTGATCCAGACGGCCATGAACGTGCCTGCCGCGGACGTACACGAGCTGAAGAGGGGGGAGGCGCTGATCATCAACAAGCAAGGCGACTGGCATACGTCGCAGATCATGGAGCCGAAGGAGAATAAGGCCTGCTCGTTCGAACGCATCTACTTCTCCCGCGGGAGCGACCGGGATATTTACCGCGAACGGAAACGGTTGGGTGAAAACTTGGTGCCTGCCGTCCTGAAGGCAGTGGACGGTGATCTGAACCATACGGTCTTCTCCTTTATCCCGAATACGGCGGAGGTCGCCTACTTCGGGTTGCAGGAAGGCATGAACGAATATCTGAACAAAAAGAAAAAGGAATGGATCGCCGATCGCAGCCACCTGCTTCAGGAGGAAGAACTGGAACAAATCCTGTCCATGCGCGTCCGGTGTGAAAAAGTGGCGATTAAAGATATAAAATTGCGTACTTTTATAGCCGAAGGAAACAGCCGCAACGACCTGGCCGCCCATGTGTACGACATCACGTACGGCAGTATCGTGCCTTTCGAGGACAATCTGGTCGTGATCGACGACAGTATCGTGCGCGGTACGACGCTCCGGCAGAGCATCATCGGCATCTTGGACCGCCTGAACCCGAAGAAGATCGTGGTGGTCAGTTCGTCTCCGCAGGTGCGCTATCCGGATTATTACGGTATCGATATGTCCCGCATGAGCGAGTTCATCGCGTTCAAGGCTGCCGTGGCGCTTCTGGCAGACAGGGGGATGGAATCCGTCTTGCTCGATGCTTATAAGAAAGCCAAGCAACAACAGTCCGTGCCGTGCGATGCGACCGTGAACTATGTGAAGGAGATTTATGCGCCTTTCACCGACGAGGAAATCTCGGCCAAGATGGCAGAACTGCTTACCCCCGCCGGGACACGTGCGAAGGTGGAGATCGTCTACCAGACACTCGAAGGGTTGCATGCCGCCTGCCCCGATCATCCGGGCGACTGGTATTTCTCCGGCGATTACCCGACACCGGGCGGCGCGCGAATGGTGAACGAGGCGCTTATCCATTATGTGGAAATGGAAAATTGAAAATGGAAAATTGAAAAATAGAATAAGAATGACAAGAAAAACAGCAACATTGGTCTTAGACGACGGAAGCATGTTTCACGGCTTCTCTTTTGGTTTCGACAAGGCAGTGGCCGGCGAGGTGGTGTTCAACACCGCTATGACCGGTTATCCTGAAAGCCTTACCGATCCTTCGTATGCCGGGCAGCTGATGGTTCTGACCTATCCGTTGGTCGGAAACTATGGGGTGCCTCCTTTCTCGATCGAAGAGAACGGCTTGCCGACCTTCATGGAGAGTGAGAAAATCCATGCAGAGGCGATTATCGTGAGTGACTATAGCGAAGAATATAGCCATTGGAATGCTGTCGAGAGCCTTGGTGACTGGCTGAAGCGTGAGATGATCCCCGGAATCACCGGTATCGACACCCGTGCACTGACGAAGAAGATTCGGGAACATGGCGTAATGATGGGACGTATCGTTATCGGCACCGCCGATAACGAAGGTGAAAGTGGAAAGGTGAAAGGTGAAAGTGAAGGGGAAATGCCGGACTACGGGAGCATCAACTATGTGGACCGCGTTTCCTGTAAAGAGATCATTGTCTACCTGCCTGACGGAACGGAAATGTCGTTTCCCGTAGATACCGACAACTTTCAACTTTCAACTTTCAACTTTCAACTCTTAAAGCGCGTCGTGCTTCTCGATTGTGGTGTGAAGGCCAATATCATCCGTAGCCTCCTGAAGCGGAATGTGGCGGTGATACGTGTCCCCTGGAACTATGATTTCAACCAACTGGAGTACGACGGGCTTTTCCTATCGAATGGTCCCGGCGACCCGGACACTTGCGATGCGGCTGTCCAAAATATCCGTAAGGCACTCGGTGGAGACAAACCGATCTGTGGCATCTGCATGGGAAACCAGTTGCTTGCCAAGGCCGGCGGCGCTTCTATCTATAAACTGAAGTACGGCCACCGCAGCCACAACCAACCGGTGCGCATGGTGGGGACGGAGAAGTGTTTCATCACTTCCCAGAATCACGGCTACGCGGTGGACAATGACACGTTGGGGGCTGACTGGGAACCGCTCTTTATTAATATGAACGACGGGACAAACGAAGGAATCCGGCATAAGACGAAGCCTTTCTTCTCTTCCCAATTCCATCCCGAAGCATGCAGCGGGCCGACCGATACGGAGTTCATCTTCGATAAGTTTGTCGACCTGCTCTAAACTTCTGTCCGGGAGGGTATCTCCGGGTAGAAGTGGAGGATGTCTCCGGGCGTACCCGGAGGTCGTCTCCGGGCGTACCCGGAGGTCGTCTCCGGGCATACCCGGAGCTTGTCTCCGGGCGTAAGGGGAGTGGAGCTCCGGGCATACCCGGAGACACCCTCCCTAAAAAATGTTAACGAATAAAAGAGTCCGAAAAATGAAAGAAGATATAAAGAAAGTCCTGATACTCGGAAGCGGCGCCCTTAAGATCGGCGAAGCGGGCGAGTTCGATTATTCAGGCAGCCAGGCTTTGAAAGCCATTAAGGAAGAGGGAATCCAGACCGTGCTTATCAACCCGAACATCGCCACGGTGCAGACTTCGGAAGGGGTGGCAGATACCGTTTATTTCCTGCCCGTTACCCCCTTCTTCGTCGAAAAGGTGATTGAGAAGGAACGCCCCGAAGGCATCTTGCTCGCTTTTGGCGGCCAGACGGCGTTGAACTGTGGTGTGGCGCTTTACCAGAGCGGCGTGCTGGAAAAATATAACGTCCGTGTGCTCGGTACCCCGGTACAGGCCATCATGGATACGGAAGACCGCGAACTCTTCGTCCGCAAGCTCGACGAGATCGGCGTGAAGACGATCAAGAGCGAAGCGGTGGAGAACGTCGAGGATGCTCGCCGGGCGGCTGCCGGGTTGGGCTATCCGGTGATCGTCCGTGCCGCATACGCATTGGGCGGTCTCGGTTCCGGCTTCTGCGACAACGAAGAAGAATTAGACGTGCTGGTCGAAAAAGCCTTCTCTTTCTCTCCCCAGGTGTTGGTGGAAAAGAGCTTGAAGGGGTGGAAAGAGGTGGAATATGAAGTGGTGCGCGACCGTTTCGACAACTGTATCACGGTCTGCAACATGGAGAACTTCGACCCGCTGGGCATCCATACCGGCGAAAGCATCGTGATCGCTCCGTCGCAGACGCTGACCAACAGCGAATATCATAAACTGCGCGAACTGGCGATCCGGATCATTCGCCATATCGGTATCGTGGGCGAATGTAACGTACAGTATGCTTTCGATCCTGAGAGCGAAGACTACCGCGTGATCGAGGTGAACGCCCGGCTATCCCGTTCGTCTGCGTTGGCATCGAAGGCAACCGGTTATCCGCTGGCTTTCGTTGCCGCCAAGTTGGGACTGGGTTATGGCCTGTTCGACCTGAAAAACTCGGTGACGAAGACGACAAGCGCTTTCTTCGAACCGGCTCTCGACTATGTGGTCTGCAAGATCCCGCGCTGGGACTTGGGCAAGTTCCACGGCGTGGCCCGCGAATTGGGGTCAAGCATGAAATCGGTGGGCGAAGTGATGGCCATCGGCCGTACCTTCGAAGAGGCGATCCAGAAGGGGCTTCGTATGATCGGGCAGGGTATGCACGGCTTCGTGGAAAACAAGGAACTGGTGATCCCCGACATCGACAAGGCGCTCCATGAACCGACCGATACCCGCATCTTCGTTATCTCGAAAGCATTCCGCGCCGGATATACCGTCGACCAGATACATGAATTGACGAAGATCGACAAATGGTTCCTGCAAAAACTCTACGGAATCATGCAGACCGATAAGGAACTGCGCGCCTTCGATATGAAAGGCATCGAGCGTTGGCGTTTGAATCCGGAACTCGTTCGCAAGGCGAAAGTGCAGGGTTTCTCCGATTTCCAGATCGCCCGTGCCCTCGGCCTTGAAGGGGATATAGAAAAAGGTATGATGCAGGTACGCCAGTTCCGTAAAGAGCACGGTATCGTCCCGGTCGTGAAGCAGATCGATACGTTGGCCGCCGAATATCCGGCGCAGACGAACTACTTGTACCTGACCTATAGCGGTACGGAAAACGATGTGCAGTATCTGGGCGACCATCGCTCCATCGTCGTGCTGGGTTCCGGCGCTTACCGGATCGGCAGCTCGGTCGAGTTCGATTGGTGCGGCGTGCAGGCGTTGGAAACGATCCGTAAGGAGGGCTGGCGTTCGGTGATGATCAACTACAACCCCGAAACGGTTTCGACCGACTATGATATGTGTGACCGCCTTTACTTCGACGAACTGACCTTCGAGCGTGTGATGGATATCCTCGAGCTGGAAAATCCGCACGGCGTGATTGTCTCGACAGGCGGCCAGATCCCGAATAACCTGGCGATGCGCCTCGACGAGCAGCATGTCAATATCTTAGGGACATCCGCCAAGAGCATCGACAATGCCGAGGACCGCGAGAAGTTCTCCGCCATGCTGGATCGTATCGGTGTGGACCAGCCGCGCTGGAAAGAGCTTTCGTCGATGGAGGATATCAACGAGTTTGTGGCCGAGGTCGGTTTCCCGGTCTTAGTCCGTCCGAGCTATGTGCTGAGCGGTGCCGCTATGAATGTCTGCTCCAACCAGGAGGAACTCGAGCGCTTTCTGCAACTGGCGGCCAACGTGTCGAAGAAGCATCCGGTCGTTGTCAGCCAGTTCATCGAACATGCCAAAGAGGTCGAAATGGATGCGGTGGCCGATAAGGGCGAGATCGTCATGTATGCCATCTCCGAACATATCGAGTTTGCCGGCGTGCATTCCGGCGATGCTACCATCCAGTTCCCGGCACAGAAACTCTACGTCGAAACGGTACGCCGCATCAAACGTATCAGCAAGCAGATCGCGAAAGAGCTGAATATCTCCGGTCCTTTCAACATCCAATATTTGGCGAAAGGCAACGAGATCAAGGTGATCGAATGCAACCTCCGGGCGAGCCGTTCCTTCCCTTTCGTCAGCAAGGTACTAAAGATAAACTTCATCGAACTGGCTACCCGCATCATGTTAGGTTTGCCGGTCGAGAAACCAAATAAGAACGAGTTCGACCTCGATTATGTCGGCATCAAAGCCTCCCAATTCTCCTTCAACCGCTTGCAGAAAGCTGATCCCGTCTTGGGGGTCGACATGGCTTCGACGGGTGAGGTAGGCTGCATCGGCGACGATGTTTCCGAGGCGGTCCTGAAGAGTATGCTCTCCGTCGGTCTCCGCATCCCTGAAAAGAATATTCTGCTCTCGACGGGTACGCCGAAACAGAAAGTCGCCATGCTGGATGCCGCCAAGATGCTGGCCGCGAAAGGGTACAACCTCTTCGCCACAGGTGGGACGCACCGCTTCCTTGAAGAAAACGGCATCCCCAGCACCGAGGTCTACTGGCCGAGCGAAGTGGGCAAGGAGCCGCAGGCACTTACCATGCTCCACGAAAAAAAGATCGACATGGTTGTGAACATCCCGCGTGACCTTTCTGCCGGTGAGTTGGACAATGGCTACAAAATCCGCCGTGCCGCTATCGACCTGAACATCCCGCTCATCACGAATGCCCGTCTGGCAAGCGCCTTCATCGAAGCATTCTGTACGCTGAGTATGGACGATATACAGATTCGGAGTTGGCAAGAGTATAAATGAACTGTTACTTTTGGCTTGACCCAAAAGTAACCAAAAAGTCAAGGCTTAACCGTCCTGGCTACTCCGGGCAAAGACTACGCTGTCGCCTGCGGAACTCGCTTCGCTCAGACAGCGCAGGCTCCGGACGCTTCGTCTTTACCCTCCGCTTGACGCCCATCCGCTTAGGCCTTTCTTAGAAAGCTGCGCTTTCTCTTGGGATGGCCGATACCGACAGTTCTTTTGCGTCCCCGTGCTCCGCACGGGGACAAGCCTGTTCCCGCACTTGAAGCTGTCGACAGAACAACAAAGCCGGCAGTAGTACCATCCTCAACAGAGCCGTCAGGCTCTATCTCCGGCCTAAGCTGGTGAGCGTTAAGCGCAGAGACCGCAGTGAGCGTCCGGAGCGTCTGCTGTTTGAGCGAAGCGAGTTTCAGACGCGACAGCGAACGAAGGGAACGGAGTAGCGAAGCAGGTTCGGCCTTGATCTTTTGGTTACTTTTGGATCAAGCCAAAAGTAACAGAAATAATTATTACATTTGTGGTAATTAAAATAAACCAATATGAAGATAGGATTATTTATCCCCTGTTATATCAATGCGGTATATCCCGAAGTTGGTGTTGCTTCTTATAAACTATTGAAAAGTCTCGGCTTGGATGTGGATTATCCGTTAGATCAGACGTGTTGCGGCCAGCCGATGGCAAATGCCGGGTTCGAGCATGAATCGGCGGGGTTGGCGTTGCGGATGGAAGAACTGTTCCGTTCGTACGAGTATGTGGTAGGCCCTTCCGCCAGTTGTGTCGCTTTTGTGAAAGAGAACCATCCCGGCATCCTGGAAAAAGCCGGGCATGTGTGTATGAACAGCAAGAAGATTTATGATATCTGCGAGTTCCTGCACGACATCGTAAAGGTGAAAGAGCTGAAAGCCGAATTTCCCCACAAGGTGAGCATCCACAATAGTTGTCACGGTGTGCGGGAGTTGCACCTCTCTTCGCCGAGCGAACGGAATATCCCGTATTTCTCCAAGTTGCGTGATCTCCTTTCCTTAGTGAAGGGCATCGAGATATTCGAACCGAAGCGTATCGACGAATGTTGCGGCTTCGGCGGTATGTTTGCCGTGGAGGAACCCGAAGTCTCCGTCTGTATGGGACAGGATAAGGTGAAGGACCACATGGAAACGGGAGCCGAATACATCACCGGTGCCGACAGTTCCTGCCTGATGCACATGGAAGGCGTGATCAAACGCGACAACCTTCCGATCAAAACGATTCATATTGTTGAAATATTAGCCTCCGGATTATGAGCACGAAACATTCAAAAGCGGCTGCCCGCTTCATCAAGAACCGCAAGCAGGAAGCCTGGCACGACGAAACCCTCTGGATGGTGCGTGCCAAACGGGATAAAATGAGCCATTCGCTCCCCGAATGGGAACGCTTGCGCGAACTGGCCTGTGACATCAAACTCTATTCAAATAGTCATTTAGACACCCTTCTGGAAGAGTTCGAGAAGAACGCCACGGCCAACGGGGCGATCGTCCATTGGGCGAAAGATGCGGCGGAACATAATGCGATCGTCGATGAAATCCTCCAACAACACAAGGCGCATACGCTGATAAAGAGTAAATCCATGTTGACCGAAGAGTGCGGCATGAACGATTATCTGTTCGGGAAAGGGTACGATATCATCGAGAGCGACCTCGGTGAACGCATCCTCCAATGGATGAAACTACACCCCAGCCATATCGTGATGCCCGCTATCCATATCAAGCGGCAGGAGGTAGGCGAAATGATGGAACGCGTGTTAGATACGGAAAAAGGAAATTCGGACCCGACCTATCTGACGCATGCTGTCCGCAAGAATATGCGCGAGAAGTTCCTGACAGCCGATGTCGCCATGACGGGAGCTAACTTTGCAGTCGCTTCGACCGGCGAGATAGTGGTCTGCACCAACGAAGGGAATGCCGATATGGGAACCTCTTTCCCAAATGTCCATATCGCTACGTTCGGCATGGAGAAGATCGTTCCGGATCGGAAGTCGTTAGGTGTCTTCACCCGTCTGCTGGCACGTTCCGGCACGGGACAGCCGATAACTTCCTACACGTCACACTACTGCAAACCGAAAGCAGGGGGTGAGTTCCATATCATCATAGTCGATAACGGCCGGAGCGATATCCTTGCACGTCCCGACCATATCCGCACGCTGAACTGCATCCGTTGCGGGCAGTGCATGAATACTTGCCCGGTCTATCGCCGTACCGGAGGTTATTCCTATACTTATTTTATTCCCGGCCCGATCGGGATCAATTTAGGAATGCTGAAGGATCCGGTGAAATATTCGGACAATGTTTCCGCTTGTTCGTTGTGTCTTTCCTGCTCGAATGTCTGTCCGGTCATGATCGACCTCGGCGAACAGATCTACCGCTGGCGTCAGGATTTGGACAAGGTCGGGAAGGCGAGCACGGAGAAAAAGATCATGTCCGGCGGCATGAAGTTCCTGATGGAACGCCCGAAGCTGTTCAACACGGCTTTGAAGTTTGCCCCGGTGGTCAATGAGATGCCTCGTTTTATGATCTATAACTTTCTGAATGCATGGGGGAAAGGGCGCGAACTGCCCACCTTCGCCAAACAGTCGTTCAACGAGATGTGGAAAAGTAACAAGATAAAATAATACGACAATGAGTAGCAAAAACGATATATTATCCGCTATCCGCCGCCACACCGGCAAACGTTACGAGATGCCGGAACTGACGCTGGATGCCATCACTTACGAAGATAAAATCGCACAGTTCACTGACTCTCTGAAAGCAGCCGGGGGACAAGCCGTCCTGATGCAGCCCGGCGACGATATCAACGATATCATCCGTAGCCATTTTCCGGAGGCAACCCGCATCGCCTCCAATCTTCCCGGTATCACTTGTGCCACCTTCAACCCCGACGATCTCGACGATCCCCGCGAGTTGGATAATACCGACCTTGCCATCGTGGAAGGCCATTTCGGTGTAGCCGAGAACGGCGCCGTCTGGATCACCCGCCAGGTGAAGCATAAAGCATTGTATTTTATCTCCAACAGCCTGGTTATGCTGATAGACCGCAATTCGATCGTGGACAATATGCACGAAGCCTATCGGCGGACGGAAAACATGATGTACGATTTCGGTGCTTTCATCTCCGGCCCGTCCAAAACTGCCGATATCGAGCAGGCTTTGGTTTTTGGTGCACACGGACCGGTCGGGGTATTGGTGATACTGAAATAGGGCTTTTACAAGCTGAAGTTAAATACCTGAAGAATAAATACATTATGAAGAATATAGCTTTTTGGATGCTTTTAAGTGCCTTGTTTGCCCCTTGCACCGGGGCACAGGTACATACCTCCCAACAAATGGGCCGCTTCTTGCCTGGCCGCAAACGATAAGGCTTATTTTAACTTCGAGCACGAAGAATCAGCCGCACAACCGAACTGGACATTGGCGGAAAAAGAGCCGTGGTTCGAGGTCCGGTCCTATGAAAGGGAGTATGAGAAAGGCAGTATCGGCCGCCTTCTCGATGCTTCGGAGTGGCGTATTAGCCAGGCATTCCAGGCTTTTGCTGCCTGGGAGTCGATGAAGAAACAGATCCTGATTGGCTATGACGGCTTTTCTTGGTGCAGCCTCGAATCGGGATCGAATATGTTCACCTACCAGAAATCGTTGACCGACCCGTTCGGCGTTCCCAAACTGGCCTATTATGCCAACCAATCTGTTTTCAAGCCGGTCTGGGCGGGTAGCGGCAACGTCGATGTCGTGTACGGTCTGGGCGACCGTATTGACCCGGTCCTGTTTAACTTGGGACAACCCCGGACGGTCGACCTCACGATCGAACTGAAAAACGATAAAGGAAAGAGAATCGACCGGAAAGTCTTCAAAAATATCCAGGTCGATGGAGGCAGAACAGTTTTGAACCTGGATGGTTTCCGCTTTAAGACGGTGCCTGACGGATGTTACTTTATTATGTACACAGTGAAGGAATAAGATAATCAGGCATACTAACTTTGTGTCGAAGTTAGTATGCCCGATTACAGTTAATCCACATTTCTCGGCTTATTAAACAACGAAGCAATCCACAATACCAGAATAGCTCCGACCGTTGCCGTGATCAGGCTGCCGATGATACCTGAAGCTGCAATTCCGAATAACCCGAATACCCAGCCGCCTAACACGCCGCCGACTATCCCCAAAATCAGATTGATTATCACTCCGAAGCCACCGCCCCGCATGATTTTACCGGCAAGAAATCCGGCTACTATACCAATAATAATGTACCATAGAAAACCCATAGCGTTTAAATTTTATGTTATATGATACTATAACCGTTTATAGGCGCAGAATGTTGATTCAGAGGCGTAGCGTGATAAAAGACAAGTTAGCTTTTCCTGATTTATTGGTTAAATCCAGTAATATCTGGTCTTTTATGCTTTTCAGTGGTTATCTGAAAGCCTCTGATCCGGTCTTGACCTCTGAAGATTTGATAGAATACGAGTTGCAGATCCCTAATCGTGAAGTAAAAACAGTTTATCGTACTATCATCCAGAGTTGGATAGATGGAGGTCCGGTTAAAAATGACCGTCTTGTTTTGATGTTGCAGGTGTTGCATGCCGGAGATATCGAGTATTTCGAGGAGATACTGAATGAAAATCTCCATATAAAACAATCTATCCTTATCGATCGCATCTGTAAAAAAAAATAACCAGATGCATGAATCGTTACGTAGCATCCCGCCCGATGTTGCGCAGCTTTTCGTGTGTCCGGGAGTATCTTCTTCCCCTCTCGAGAGGAAGCAAGGGAATGTGTAAATATTAAAATGTTAATGTGCGTAAAAAAGAAAAGCGATAAAGAGAGATGACAACATAGAAGTAGAAAAGACGGTTGGCATGATAAGAAATGAATATCAGGATTATATAAAACAAAACACACTCTCTTTCTTATGGAGAAAGAGAGTGTGTATCAAAATGCTTGAATCGGATTCAAAATCGGGTGCTAAAGTAGCATCTTTTAACGAGAATGGCAAAAAGACATTTAATGATCCGTGTCCTGCCGGTTGGAGGGTGATTTCGTATAAGAATTTATATACATTCTTTACTGGGACACCCGGATCGGATGGCATGATATCTGGTAATGCGAATATGGCCAACTCCTCTACTGCCGATGCCGACGGAGGTGCATACTTCTATTATACGGCCAATGGTAGCGGAGAAGCCACTTATGTCCGTATGACGGGTTATTGGAGGTTTTTAGATGAATTTCATTTTGTGGGTGAGAAGGCTATTTTTTGGGTACGCGAACATACCGGAATTACGGGAAAATCAAGTTATGGTTTTTCATTCGTATTAGGAGAGGAGACAAACAGTATGGAAATAGCGAAAGTTTGGTATCCCCAGGATGCCCAAACAACCCGTTGTATCCAGGAACTCCCGTAGGGATGAAAGTACCGGATAAAAAAGGTCCTCCCCGGACCTTGCAGCAACCGGGGAAAACGAGTTCTTTGACATGATGAGATTGATAATAAAAAGGAAAAGGTTCTTTTTATTTCGTGATGTTCCTATAAATAGTTGTATAAAAGGTTGAAAGCTCAAAAAGAATAGTATCTTTGCAGTAAGATATTCATATAAAAATAAATAACTATGGAAAATCAATCTGCATTAGTTCGTTTCGATTGGGCTGTCAAGCGCCTTTTGCGTAACAAATCCAATTTTGTTATTTTGGAAGGTTTTCTTTCTACGTTGCTTGAAGAGAAGATCACGATTGTGCGTCTGCTTGAAAGCGAAGGTAACAAAGATGACTGTGAAGACAAGTTCAACCGTGTAGATATGCTTGCTGAAGACAGCAAAGGCGAGCTTATCATCATAGAGGTTCAGAACAACCGTGAACTGGATTATTTTCACCGTATGCTGTATGGTGCATCCAAAGCTGTCACTGAATATATAAATGAAGGCCAGGAATATGGTATAATCCGTAAGATCTATTCCATCAATATCGTTTATTTTGAGTTAGGCCAGGGTAAAGATTATGTCTATCATGGTCGTACGGTTTTCAAAGGCATCCACTATGATGATATCCTGCAGCTCTCGGTTCGCCAACGCGAACAGTTTGTCCGCGAGGAGGCAGGTGATATATTTCCGGAATACTATGTTCTTCGTGTCGAAGGCTTCAACGACCAGGCAAAAACACCGCTTGACGAATGGATCAAATTCCTCAAAACCGGCGAAATCGCACATGGTAGCACAGCTCCCGGCTTGCAGGAAGCCAGTGAACGTTTGCGCATAGACCAGCTCAGCCCTTCAGAAAAACAACGTTATTATTCGGATATGGAGGCAATTCGTTACCAACGAAGTGTTATTAAAACAGGTTGGATCGAAGGCCATGCCGATGGTCGAGCAGAAGGCAAAGCAGAAGGTCTGGCCGAAGGTAAAGCAGAAGGTCTGCTCGAAGGTAAAGCAGAAGGTCTGCTCGAAGGTAAAGCTGAAAGCCAACGTCAAATCGCCATCAATTTGAAAAAACAGGGAATCTCGTCCGAAGTAATAGCCCAATGTACAGGTCTATCCATTGAAGACATATCCGCACTTTCGGATTAAAGACTTTTCTCCTTTTTTTATCAATCGCATCTGTATAGAATAACCGGGTGCACGAATCGTTACGCAACATCCTTGTCGGGTGTTGCGCAACTTTTTGTGTGTCTGAAAGTACCTTTTCCCTTCTTCGAGAGGGGGCAGGGGTGTGTGAGTTTTTATGTTGCCCGTGTGTAGCAAGAAACGTTAAAAAAGGAAAGCGATAGTAATAGAAGCAATATAAAAATGAAAAAGGTGACAGATATGATACAAATTGAAAAACAAAGAGATAGAAAACAAAATACTCTCTCTTTCTTACCGAGAAAGAGAGAGTGTATCAAAATGCTTGATTCCTGTTCGAAATCGGGTGCTAAAGTAGCATCTTTTAACGAGAACGGCAAAGAATAGGGCTATAATTTGATACAATTTAATAATCTTAAAAATCCGAATGCTCTACAGACGTAAATCCCGTTTCTGAGAAAACGCCTGTAACCTGCTGAACAACAATAGCTGCGTACCACACGCTCCAACTCTCTCTTTCTCGGTAAGAAAGAGATTTTGAGAAAGTGTTAAAACCGCGCAGATGTAGTAGTAAAAAAAGGTAAAGGGTATGAGAACAAAGAGCATTCAATTACAAAAACGAGCAGTAATGGCAGTAACAACATTCTTAATATTGGCAACCGGTTGCGACGACCGTTTCGACTCCCGCGGAGGACATCCGTCAGGGGAGGGGAAAATGGTGGATGTAACACTCGACATCGGTCTTGCTGACGAGGCGGACGGCTACGATTTGTCAGGCACTCCCGGAATGTCGGGAACGGCGTCAACACCGTCAACGAAAGCCGGTATAGATCGTGAAAGCGCTTTCGATTTTAGCCTCGTCCCGTCACAGCAGACGAAGGCGGTGGGAACCTCCCTTCAACCGGATGCCCTCTATAATCTTGAAATCCGTCAGTACAGTTCTTCCGGTGCATATCTGGGTGGTAGTGCGACCGTAGAAGCCAGTACGGCTATCGGCACTAAAATAACCCTGAATTTGCAAGCAACCACCCACTGCCAGCTTGTCCTTGTTGCCTGGGGAGTCGGTAATGGCCGCCGTTTGGGAACAGGTGCGCTTAACGCCGTCAAAGACACAATCGGCTCTTACTTTATTAAGGATCTGGCCCCGACAGATCAGACCGACATGAACAAAATGCCCTACGTCCTCCATTTGAAAGATATAAATGTATCTTCCGACGGCCGTATCTACAGTGCCGACGGCGAAGCGATCGACGTCCGCCTGCGCCTGCAACGGTTGGCTGCCCGATTGACATTTACCTGGGATTATAAAGTCGACGGCTATACCCCGCAACAAATCTTGATCCACAGTATCCCGACCCAGTATAAAGTGATAGCTTCACCGGACAAAAAAGACAATACCTATCCGTCCCTGCTCGATCAGTTTACGACGATACAGTTTACGAATAACGCCACCAACGGCACCTATTCCTGTTGGATTCCGGCGAACGTGCGCGGCAGCAATCCTGCTGCCACCTCGCAGCTCTACCGTATCAAGTCGAACGCCCCGACCGGCAGCTCGTATATCCGTTTCATAGCAGTAAATAATACAGATGCTAAAAAGAAGTTAGACTACCGCATCTACTTGGGGGGCAAAGAGACGACCGATTTCAACCTCTACGGGAATCATGACTATGCCTATGAGGCTGCATTCAAGCATAGCTCCACGAATTTGCCGGTCAATGACCGTCGTGTGACGATCGTCGACCCGATCCCCGCCTCGCAAGACAACAACAATTTCGTACCGACCGCCAACTGCTTTATGGTGGCTCCCGGTGGCGCGTTCTGCTTCAATCCCTATAAATATACGGTCGAAGGCAGCCCGGTTGACAACACGCTGTTGAAGAACTGGTGTCCTGAAGGTACAAAAATCCAGTCCGTAAGAGTTCTGTGGCAAACCCTTGAGAACGGCGATGTGGGTGACCCCGTCTTAGGTACGGCCAACTCTTCGGTCGACCATACGAATATCGTAGACCTGACCGATGGCGTGAATTTCGATAAAGCCCGCATCTACTGCCGTGTCGCCCCGAATACGACCGGCGGCAGCGGAGTGATCGCCGCTTATGCCAGCACGGACGGCACTGGCGACCCGCTTTGGAGCTGGCATGTCTGGGTGACTGATTATGCCCCCGATGCAATGGCAAACGCAACTGTAGACGATCCGAACAAGAGAGTCCAGTTATATACATATGGAAACCATCCGAATACATACCCGATGATGGACCGCAATTTAGGAGCGTTAGCCGGCTATACGGACGTGCCGGAAGACGACCTGGCCAAATCCAAGGCGAATGGTTTCCATTATCAATGTGGCAGGAAAGATCCGTTTCCAAGTACATATTCTTCGTCTATAGAAGGTAGTTCGATAACCGTAAATACAGATAAACTGACTCCGGGCATGTTGAATTATTATCAGCCGGATGGCGTTTCTTATTTTGTCAGGATTGCCAAAGAAAGTGAGGTAACTATTAGGGGATCTTTTCAGCATCCGACAACGACATACACGGGGGAACTAAACTGGTGTTCCGAGTCGAAATTAAACCTATGGAATAACAGTGCGAAGACCTTCCACGATCCTTGTCCGGCCGGTTGGCGTGTTCCGAGCAAGCAAAACTATCGTTCGTTATTCACCAATGTCTCGTATGAGACAAGTTCAAAGCTTGAGTCCAAAGAACCGATGAATATGAAGAACCTGTCGACCTTGTCGAAAGACGGGGGAGCGGTCGTTTATTTTGAACAGAGTAATTCCGGACGTAGCACCTATATCCGTATGACGGGCTATCAGGATCACTCGGATTCTTTTATCAACATCGGCGGAATGGGGAATTTATGGTGTCGGGAATCAAATGGCGATAATTTAGCTTTTGCCTTGTCTGTTAGTAAAAAAGGAATTGCCTCAGATGCGTATAATATTTCCGGTGCATGGCGTCCCCGGGATTCCCATCCGGTTCGTTGCATCCAGGACAGGCGTTGAAAAGAAATAACCCTTGATAAAAGACGATACGAACGGCTGTTTTTGGCAAAGCCCCGTGTGTAGCAAGAAACGTTAAAAAAGGAAAGCGATAGTAATAGAAGCAATATAAAAATGAAAAAGGTGACAGATATGATACAAATTGAAAAACAAAGAGATAGAAAACAAAATACTCTCTCTTTCTTACCGAGAAAGAGAGAGTGTATCAAAATGCTTGATTCCTGTTCGAAATCGGGTGCTAAAGTAGCATCTTTTAACGAGAACGGCAAAGAATAGGGCTATAATTTGATACAATTTAATAATCTTAAAAATCCGAATGCTCTACAGACGTAAATCCCGTTTCTGAGAAAACGCCTGTAACCTGCTGAACAACAATAGCTGCGTACCACACGCTCCAACTCTCTCTTTCTCGGTAAGAAAGAGATTTTGAGAAAGTGTTAAAACCGCGCAGATGTAGTAGTAAAAAAAGGTAAAGGGTATGAGAACAAAGAGCATTCAATTACAAAAACGAGCAGTAATGGCAGTAACAACATTCTTAATATTGGCAACCGGTTGCGACGACCGTTTCGACTCCCGCGGAAGACATCCGTCAGGGGAGGGGAAAATGGTGGACGTAACACTTGACATTGGTCTGGCTGACGAGGCGGACAGCTACGATTTGTCAGGCACTCCCGGAATGTCGGGAACGGCGTCAACGTCCTCAACGTCGTCAACGAAAACCGGCATGGATCATGAAAGCGCTTTCGATTTCAGACTCGTCCCGTCACAGCAGACGAAGGCGGGAACCTTCTATCAACCGGATGCCCTATACAACCTGGAAATCCGCCAGTACAATAGTTCTAATGGACATTTGAGAGGGGCTACCTTTGAAAAGATCGACCTCGGCACTAAAATAACCCTGGCTTTACAGGAAGCCACTCGCTGTCAGCTTGTCCTTGTCGCTTGGGGAGCCGGTAATAACCGCCGTTTGGGAACGGGTGCGCTTGACGCTGTTAAAGACACGATCGGCTCTTACCTTATTAAGGATCTGGACCCGGCAAACCAGCAAGACATGAACAAAATGCCTTATGTGCTCCACCTGAAAGACGTCAATGTATCCTCCGACGGCCGTATCTATAGCAAGGACGGCGAAGCAGTTGATGTCCGCCTGCGCCTCCAGCGACTGGCAGCCCGTTTGACATTTACCTGGGATTATAAAGTCGACGGTTATACCCCGCAACAAATCCTGATCCACAGCATCCCGACCCAGTATAAGGTGGTAGCTTCACCGGATAAAAAAGACAATACCTATCCGTCGCTGCTCGACCAGTTCACGACGATACAGTATCTAAATAGCACCACCGCCGGCAGCTATTCCTGCTGGATTCCGGCGAATGTGCGCGGTAGCAACCCTGCTGCCACCTCGCAGCTTTATCGTATCAAATCGAACGCCCCTACCGGCAGCTCGTATATCCGCTTCATAGCCGTAAATAATACGGATGCTAAAAAGAAGTTAGACTACCGCATCTACTTAGGCGGCAAGGAGACGACCGATTTCAATTTGTACGGGAACCACGACTATGCCTATGAGGCTGCATTCAAGCATAGCTCCACGAATTTGCCGGTCAATGACCTCCGCGTGACGATTGTCGACCCAATCCCCGCTTCGCAAGACAACAACAACTTTGTGCCGACCGCCAACTGCTTTATGGTGGCTCCCGGCGGCGCGTTCTGCTTCAATCCCTATAAATATACGGTCAATGGCAGCCCGGTTGACAACACGCTGTTGAAGGGCTGGTGTCCTGAGGGTACAAAAATCCAGTCCGTAAAAGTCCTGTGGCAAACCCTTGAGAACGGCGATGTCGGTGACCCCGTTTTAGGCACGGCCAACTCTTCGGCCGACCATACGAATATTGTAGACCTGACCGACGGCGCGAATTTCGATAAAGCCCGCATCTACTGCTGTGTCGCCCCGAATACGACCGGCGGCAGCGGAGTGATAGCCGCTTATGACGGCGCGAACGGAACGGGTAATATCCTTTGGAGCTGGCATGTTTGGGTTACGGAATACAGTCCTAACCCTACAGGGAATGAATCTGTAGATGACCCGCTTAAAAGAAAACAAAAGTATACCAATAGGACAGCCGATCAACTACCGATGATGGATCGTAATCTGGGAGCAATGGCCGGCTATACAGAGACTCCTCCTTCTGCTTTAGAGAAATCTAAAACGCATGGTTTTCATTATCAATGGGGGAGAAAAGACTTGTTCCCAAGTTCTTATACATCAGATCCAAGCATTACTGAAATACCTGCAGATTTGTCAAAACCGACAAGAGGGTTATTGAATTTATATCAACCGGATGGTATTTCTTATTATAAGAGAGATATATCGACATCAAATCCTGTCAGTTTCCAGGAAGCCTACCGGCATCCTGCAATCCTCTATAAACCGGCCAGATCCACAGGTTGGAATACGCTGGATGCTTTAAGAACTGCATGGGGCGGTGATGCGGATAAGACTGTTCATGATCCATGCCCGGTCGGATGGCGTGTTACAAAAATTAATGATTATAACGCTTTGTTTCAATCTGATCCGGGTATAAATACAAATACTCCGTTGAATCTGGCAAACAGCAATTTTTCTGCAGATGGTGGTACTGTTGTCCGTTTTGAAAGCAACGAAAAGGGCAGTAGAACAACTTATATTCGATTTACCGGATATTGGAATGGAACTACAACTTATTCGGTGATCGGAAGTGCAACTCTTCTATGGTGTCGTGATAATGTGAATTCATTAGGAACTGATGGTAACAATAGAGATGCTGGTCGTTTATTAGAGATAAGAATAAATAAGAATACAAATCAACTAACAACTAATGCATTGACTTATACAGGTTGGCTCAAGGAAGCGCTTCCTGTCCGTTGCATCCAGGAACAAAAATAAACAAACAATCAACCCCGGCGCAGGCCGGATAACAAAATAAATTTATAAACATTAAACGAAAGACATTATGGAAAACTTTGAAAAAGAGTATTACTGGGAGTTCTATTTGCGTGACAATCCTTTGACGAAAGACGACGCGAACGACTGCGTAGCCGAAGTGAAGACCGGCCCCAAGACGTTGCGTAACGAAGATATCGCAAAGGAAATCAAACGCCGCGGCTCCGAAACAGAATACGAAACGATCCTTTCGATCGTCTCGCAACATAACGGCATCATCGAAGAAAACCTCCTGAACGGGCAAAGTGTGATGACAGACCTTTGCTTGTTCACGCCTCGCATACCGGGAGCTTTCCCAAGTCCGACCGCACAGTTTAATCCGGCCGTCAATAAGCTGACGCTCGACATCGTGCCTTCCAAGCGTATGCGCGAAGCCTTGAAGAAAGTGAAGACGATCAGCCTCGGTAGAAAACCCGAAGTGGCCGGCATTGACCTCGTCACCGATACCGCCACCGGCTTGACCGACGGTACGATCACAACGAACGACGACATCCGCATCGACGGCAGCCGCATCAAGATTGCCGGCGACGAAGCCGTTGTAGGCGTCTTCTTCGTCACCGAAGACGGCAGCAAGACGGTGAAAGTGTCGCGCCGCCTCACCCAGAACGACCCCAGCCGCATCTTGGCCCGCGTTCCGGCACTGGACAATGGCAATTATATCCTCCGTATCGTCACCCAATACCTCCAAGGCAGCCAACTGTTGAAGGAAGCCCGCATTATCGAGTATAAAAAGATGCTCACTGTGGAAGGTGGTGAAGACGAAAGACCGGGCGAACTTTGATGCACGTCTACACCGACACCCTGTGTAACGCTACACAGGTAACCTGTGCCGGGTTACACAGGGTGCGAGGGTAACGTTACATAGATGCCGAGGGTAACGTTGCACAGGCTTCGAGGGTAACGTTGCACAGATACCGAGGGTAACGTTACACAGGCCATCGGTGTAAAAAACGCCTGTCAAAGGCTGATAAAAGATACAATTTACAAAGAACAAAATATGAAACTGAACAACACATCGTTTTCCCACCTGCTCCTGCTTGTTTTCGCTTTAGTAGCCGGTACCGGCTGCAAGTCAGACGATCCGGAGCCGCACGAAGGGCAAGGGCAGCTTGCCGCCACGGTCATGGCGGTAGACGGGCATTCGCTGGCATTGCATGTCTACGGGGAGGACCGGAAACCTGCACTCGAAAAGACGTCCGAACCCCTGTCAGCCTCCTGGCAACTGAACGAATGGCTCCCTGCCGGGACCTATTGCGTGCTGGCAAGGGCCGTCCCCGCCGGCGAGGTTATTCCGGAGACGGAGCTTGCCGGCGGCGATAACCTGTCTACCGCCCGTATCGCCGTGAAGGGGGCCGGACAAGACGGGCTGCTCGCCTCGCTCACGCAGCCGGTCTATGCCGCCATGAACCATTCGTGCGAGATCCGTGCAGGCGAAACCTGCAACCTCGAACTGGCCCACAAAGATATACGCAAGACGTTGCGCCTGACGGTGAACGCGCCCGTCTCCGGCCTGACTGCCGGGGGGACGCTTTCGGGAGTCGCTTCGGCCTTGCGCGTGTCCGACGGCGTCCCGGTCGAAGCTGCCGGCCTCGCCCTCTCGTTGGAACCTCGCGGCGGGCAGGACGGATGCAGCACGACCGCCTCCATCCTCGGCATCGTCGAGGAAGGCGCCCACCTGCTGACGCTCACCCTGCACACGCCCGAAGGCAATGCCTTCCCATTCAGCAAAGACATTACCGAACCGCTGAAACAGGCGATGGCCGCCGGGGGAGAGGTGATCGATGTGGTGGTTACCCCCGGCATGTTGGAACCGGTACGCCTCTATACGGGCATCCGGACGCGTGCGGTGGTGGACGAGTTCGACGATACCCCCGTGTCGCTCGCCGTCGGAACGGCTGCCGGGCAGTATGCGGACAGCTGGCAGGGAACCGCCTCGGACAACGAGATCGTGCTCTCGCCCCGCCGTTATTATCCGGCTGACGGGTCGGCGCTCTACCTGCGCGGGTATTATCCGGTCGCCCCGCTCCGGAACGGAAAGGTGCACTACGAGTTGACCGGCCAGGAAGACCTGATGCTGTCGGTGGAACAGAACGGGTCGCTCGGACGGCGTTTCGATGCCGTGACGACTCCGCTCACCTACAGCCATCTGCTGTCGCAGCTTAACTTCACGTTGAAGCTGAAAGGAGTGTCAGGCGGCTATAAGGTGCGCTCCGTCAAGCTGAACGGGCTGGCGTCTACTGCCGTTGTGGACCTCACGACCGGCAAGGTCGAACCTTCGGGCAGCGCCGGGCCTGTCGTGGTCTATGCCGATCCCGGTACGGGCGGTTTCCCGATTGTCGACGGAGTGGCTACGTTGCCCGGCTATGTCTTGGTGCAGCCCGAAGCTACGCTGACGCTCGACTTGGTGCTGGCGGAGGACGGCAACCCGGCTCACGACCATTCGTTCAAGGACCTCCCGGTCAGCTTCGACGATGGAGGCGGTGAAGGGGGAAAAGCCTATAATGTCGAGATTTCGATCGAGGCGCCCGATCCTAAGCCGGACCCGACACCTGATCCCGATCCGGACCCGGCACCTGATCCGGCGCCTGACCCGGAACCCGATCCGAAGCCCGATCCGAAGCCCGACCCGGAACCTCCCGTTACGGATGGAGTGAAGATTATAGTGACCGCTACGGTTACCGCCTGGAATCAGGGCGATAGCGGTAACGCAGATATGTGATTTTTTATTTACTAACTAATTATTCATAAATTATTTAAAGACATGAAGAAAGTATTTTTAAGTATGGCGGCTTTAGCCTTGGTATTGGCAAGCTGCTCAAAAGAAGAAGTTCCCGGCACAAATCCGGATGAAGTGACAAATGCGGTGGCAATCCGTATCGGACAAACCGTTAAGGGCCTCGAAACAAAAGCCCCCGTCGTAAATGGCAGCAAGGTAGAGGCTACGGTGTTGATGCATGATGCAAGCAGTACATCTGCGGAATGGAACAAATTTAATGAAGTTTATCAGAATACGGTAACCAGTAATGATTTCAGTGCTGATACAGACCGTGCAACTGTTTCTACCGGAACGTTTACTGCTGCTTCCGAAGGCGATGGAGGAGAGGTGACTTTGGCTCCGACTCTGTATTATCCGTCTAAATCGTCTACCAACCATGCTTTCTTAGCGGCTGTGGCTCCCAAAGGTTCATTGGATGGCCAGACGGTAAAGATGGCGAAGGTAGACGGCGAGCAGGACGTCATGTATGCTCCGGCTAAAGATTTCGGTGTAAAACCGTCGGGTACTGTAACTGCATCTAATCTGGAATTTGCACACAAGACCACCCAGTTGATTTTTAAGATGAAGATGACAGCTGCTTCTTCAGGAGGCGAGTGGGGTGGAACTGCAACCCTGAAAAGCATCAGCTTGGTAGATGCACAATTGCCCGAAGCTGTGAATTTCACGGATGGTACGGTTAGCTGGACGGCTGCGGCTCCTTTTGCTATTCCGGGAACCGGCAACTGGACAATCGGTACGACAGAAGCACAGGCTGGTAATGCCGTTATGGTGAAAGCCGGAGGTGTCAAGGTGAATGTCGAAATTAATGGAGGCGGCAAGACCTATACCTATAATGATGTAGTTGTAAATAAAGAAAGTACTACGACTCCTTTGGTAGCCGTTGAAGGAAAATCGCACATCATCACCCTTTCCGTTACGGAACCGGATAAGGCTTCAAGTGCAACGGAAATCAAAGCAACCGCTACAGTCACTGACTGGGTAGCTGGCGACAAAGGTTCTGCCGACCTGAAATAACCTAATATTCATATAAATTACTGACAACATGAAACGAAACATAACAAATCTGCTCCTGTTTTTGGCCCTGCTCCCTGTTACAGGCTGTTCGGATAAGATGGCCCAGGAAGAAAGTGCGCCTGTACCTATTAATTTGTATGCCACCGGAAAAGACCTGTCGGCTGTTACCAAAGCAACGGAAATAGTGCCGTTTGGTACCACGATTTTCGCCAGTACGCAATCCGGCGTCTACACCACCTTAGACGCGCTCTATGAATGGAAGAAAGAAGCCAATGTAGGAAAGGATGGTTCTGTTTCGTTTACAGACAACTCTAAACCCAGCTACCCGGAAACGGGTGGCTGGATTTATTTGGTTGCCGTTGCGCCTCAAGCCGCTACCATCGATCAGTCGAAGGGAACCGTTACCTACACCCTCAGCAATACTCCGCAAGACATTCTCTATGCGAAAGAAATACGCGGAAGCCGTTGGGATAACCAACGCTTTTCCGGTAATACGAACTCAGCTAACGACAAGCCGCTCGTGTACGACCATCTGCTTACGCAGTTGAAGTTTAAAGCCAAGAAAGTTAACAATACCGCTAAATCGGTCAAAGTCACGAAGATCTCCGTCAAGAACGTGAAAAACGTCCTGTCCGTGCCCCTTGCCACCGGCAAGCCCGTCTGTTCCGGCAGTGCTCAGTTGGACCTGACCCCCGCAAACGGCGTGGAGGTATCCGGCACGCTCACCGCTATCGGGTCGCTCTTGCTCCCTCCGTTGGAAAGCGGAAGCTATTCCATCACTGTTGAAACCTCTATCGGGATCTTTTCGGATGTGCCCATCACCTTTGACAAGAGCACCCTCCAGCCGTTTCAATCCGGCGTCTCGCACGAAATCACCCTTGCGATCAGCGATGCCTCGTTGGAGGTCGTCACGGTTAAGGTTGCTGATTGGGGGGATCAGACAGGTGGCAGTGATTTACCAATCAACTAAGCGTCTCAATTTAAACAAAAGTATGACATCATGATAAAAAATAGATACATCGTCCTTTTCCTCGCGTTGCCGCTCTTCTGCTCTTGTAGCAAGGAAGCGGGAGAGGAGGTGAACCCGAATGCCCCCGCCGGCTTGGAGGCCCGCATTGCGGGCGTCTCCTTGGTGACGCGCGGAGGGGCGGCTACGGCTTCCGATATTTCCACTCTCGGCATTTATGCTGTAAACAGTGTAAGCACTGAAACAGCCTACGGTACGGCGCCCTCCGGCACTTATTGCGAATATAAAATCGATAAGGGTGTCGCTTCACCCAAGGATGCAGCCGCCCCGCTATGGTTATACAGGGAAAAAGCCACTATCTTTTCCTGCCATCCGGCGCCGTCTTCTGCTTCCGACATTGCATCGGGGGGTACGGCCGCCGATCCCGCTCCGACCGTCAAGATCCCGGCTGCTGCTATCGGCCATACCCAGTCAGCCATCGCAACGGTGAGCGGTAACGTGTATGACTTTGCCGATGCCGCCCACGACTATATGTATGGCGTCGCCTACGATGACACGAAGTCCACGGATGCAGCTAAGTTTCTCACCACGCAACCCGTAGCCGACAATGGCCATGCCGGGACAAGCACTTCCGGGCCGAAGGTCGCGATCGGCCTGAAACATGCTTTCGCCCAGATTAAACTGATAATCTCCAAAGACGCGGCTTACAAGGGAGATGCTAAAATAACGCAGGTGACCTATACCCGCAAGATGAAGACCTTGAAGTCCGATGGTTCCACCACCATGAGCCTGAAAGACGGGGCGTTGGCCAACACGGCCGATCTTGCCGATACACCCTGCTCATTCACTTTTGCCGCATCGGGAGGAGTTGCCACGACAGAAGCGACAGGAGATAAGGCCGCTCCCGTTATCCTTGTCAACTATGTGCTGCCCAACGCGGCTTCCAAATCAACCTTTTCCGTCACCGTAGACGGCAAGGCGATGACTATGCAACATGCGAGTGACCCGGAATGGGAAGCCGGCAACATATACTCCTATACGATCACCATCAAACCGACCGGCCTGGCACTGACCGGCTTTACCGTTATCGCGTGGAAAGATGAATCGCAACCGGACATACCAACTATCTAACGATACGAACAAGATATGAAACAGAAAAAGATATACAGCCCTGTGTGGGCGCTTATTTTGGGGATGGGGATGATCGGAGGGGCTTGCTCCTCCGACGAACTGGCCGGTAGAGGGCAGGAGGAAGTGCGGCTGCAGCCGCACTTCTATGCCGGTACGCCGAGAACCCGCTCGATTGTCAACGGAACATCCTCGGCTGGAGGTGCAGACAAGATCAACACGGTCGCGCTCTTTGTCACCCGGAAAGATAACCATGTCGCTTATCCGGGGGTGACAGCAAGTGGCAAACTAAACGGTTACTCGCTTTTCACCAAGCAGAGCGACGACTCCTGGACAGGAAATCCGGAGGTCAAGCTCGCGAATATAGAAGCCCGCATGTATGCCTATTCGCCATCCGATGGCACGGTTACGCCTGCTACTAACGCCGATACGCATACCATCCCGGTCAGCATCCCTGCCGACCAAACCTTTGCAGGCGGAACAAGCGGGAGCGAAGGAAACGGCTGGGAGTGCAGTGGAACCGATTACCTGTACGGGACAACCTCGCAGGAGATAGGCACGACCAGCGATATCACGGCTAACAATACGAGTTATAAGCCGTCCGTATATCTGCATCACGCCCTTGCGCAGGTTGTCTTTAAGCTGCAAACCGTTTCCGGCCGGCCGGTAGACAATACCTACGATTTCGTAAAGAAGATCACGCTGACGGCAACCGGTGACTATTTCCGGACCGGAGAGTCTGGCACGATGCTACTGAAAGACGGAACGCTCGACGCACTAACGGCCGGGAAGGCTCTCACCTTTGCGCCATCTGTTGCTGCCTCTGCCGTAAAATGCGGAGACGGTGCTAACCCGAAGGTGGTCGCCTATGGCTTGGTCGCCCCCATGACCACTGCACCGGCAGCAAGCTCGATACATCTCACGATCCTGTTGGGCAAGCCGGCAGCGGAGGATGGCGAACGCGAACTGACCGTTACGATCCCGGCTCCGGTGCAGTGGACAAAAGGAAAACGCTATATCTACACCCTCAACCTGAGCAACCGGGCCGTGACTGTAGATGCCACCACGACAATAACGGAATGGACACCCCAGGAAGATAGCGGGGATATGAAACCGGATGGATTTTAATTGATAAAGAAAGGAATAAGAGATATGAAACATTGCAATCGCACAAATATCCTGCTTCGGGTAACCGGCTGTTTCCTGTTGGCTGCCTGCTGGGGCTGCTCTATGGAACTGCCACAGGGCTTAGTGGCGGATGAGGCTACACCCGTCAAAATCATGGCGGAGATACAAGAATTGTCGCAGACGAAAGCCGATCCGATGACAACAGCTAACAGCTATGACCGCAGCTCGTTTATCTCGGCAGACAAGATACGTGTCTACAGGCTTATAGGCGGAACTGTCGTACAGCAGGAAGACTATGCCTATTCCGGTTCCGCCTGGTCTACAACGGCTGCCAACCCGGTCACTTTACAGGCCGGCTCCACCTACTCGGCGAGTTATCCGTCCGACTATACGGGCATCCTGCAAGACCAGTCGGCTACGGGTGGGGCCGGTTTTCTGAAAAGCAACTATTTGAAGAGCAAGACAGTTACTTCCCGCGACGGAATACTTCATTTTACCGGGGATGGCGCCTTTGAACGCCAGAATGCCAAACTGACGCTTGTGTTTAAACTGCATGGCGGAGGGGCGCCCGACGGAGATTTCACGAATGCTTTGCTGTCCGCCCCCGGACTGATTAGCGGAGGGGCTACTGATGAAAATATAACCTTGTATCGGCCGGATGCAAGCGCTTATACCTGGTGCGGCATCGTATACCCGAAAGGAGCATCGACAACTATCTCTCTGCAATTGACTTATAAGGGGGTTGTCTATAAAGCGTCTTTGTCTTGCGGCCTTGCTGCCGGCACGCATTATACATATACGATGACCTTGAAAGACGATATATTAGTTCCGACAGGAAGTTCGATAGCCGGTTGGAAGAATGATCCGAATGGAGATTTTACGGGAGAATTTAATAATGGAACAACAACAGGTAGTTAATATGAAAAGAACACGATCTATAACAAGTTGGATAGTAGCTGGGATAGTTGCTTGCTCCTGGCTATCGGGCTGCTCGTCGGAACAGCCGCTTGGCGAAATGCAACCGTTGGAAATAGAGGCTACGATCCCCAGGCTTACCAAAGCGGATACTCCCCTCGAAAAAACAGCTTTTGTTGCTGACGATTCGATAAAGGTAAGCAAGAGCGGAAGTTCATCTGTCTACAAGTTTGATGCAACAAATAGCCGTTGGCTACCTAAAGTCGGAACCGGTCTCTCTACAACAGGAGATGAAACGTTTACGGCATCCTGGAAACCGGATGGCTTTACGGGTATACTGTCAGATCAAAGTGTTGAAGGAAACTATCAGAAAAGCTATGAACTGACGGCATCGGCAAAAGCATCGGCCAATCTGGTGCTGTTCTCTTTTGCCCCGGCTGCCGCTAAGATAACGATTGTCGTGAATTATACGACTGAAAGCTCTGGCGGGGCGGCTTCGATAACAGGAAACAGTTTGCTTTCTTCTGTAACCGGGGATCAGACAATCAATTTTTGGCCGCTTCAAGCTATCGGTACAAAGCACACCTTTGTAGGACTTGTTTTTCCAGGCTCCGATAAAACCTATACAATCAGTGTTACTTCTACTCCTTCGGGAAGTAGCTCAGTAACAAAAACGCATAAAATGGAGAATAAGGAACTGAAAGCAGGCTATAATTACACCTACAACTTCTCGACCGATAACAAGACGTATTTAATCCTGAATAGCATTACAGTAGTGGATTTCGTGAAACAAAGCGAAACTTCCGCCGGTGATGCGACATAAAATAGAAACATTATAATATCAACAGTATGAAACATCTTATATTATATCCGTTAATGGGCTTGGCCCTCTGTACCGGCTGCACGGCGAATCTGCCGGGAGAGGACGGTACCTCATTGCATCTCCTTTCTGTCACCCTGCCGGATGATGAAGGAACGACAAAAGCAGCCGTCAGCACTATAAGCGACGTGAATGTTTATCTGACGAAGAGCGACGGTTCGGATTATTCGACCGCCGATAGCTCATTTATGAAGTTTACGAATGCCTCCGGTTCGTGGACCCCGAACCACGAGGTTGAATTGACTGCTGCCCGCGGCTCTGCTAAGGTTTATGGATGTTATCCAGCGGATAATACCATTACGAACGATGGAGTGATGCCTAAAATATCGGTTACTTTGTTGGATTCCGACGATTTTTCGGGCACCGGCCAGAGCGATTACCTCTATGCGACCACTTCTAAGGGAACAACTGTTGCCGAGGCGTCGTCGACTGCCCGGAGTGTCAATCTCCAAATGAACCATGCACTGGCAAAAATCAGCTTCCGGGTCAGCAAGGCATCGGGAGTGACAGAGAAGATGACGCTGACTGCTATCGATATCGTAAGCCGTAACAGCCGCTTGTTGAAAGGAGACGGGACGATGTTGCTGAACGACGGCACGCTGAATGCTCCCCAGACCGACAGTCTCCATCTGAAAGGAAGTATCGAGTTGGCGGTTTCACAGACTGCGGCTAATGTGAATTGCCTCGCCGCCCCGATGAAGGGTGCGGAGCCTTCGCTCTCTTTTTCGCTGCATGTGAAAGTGGGGGACGTCGAACGTGTTTTCACAACCGCTCCGGTCTCTGCTTCCGTGCATTGGGAGAAGGGCAAGCAGTACACCTATGCGATCCAGATCAATAAAATGAGCGGTACACTGACGGATGTTTCTATCAATACCTGGCAAACGGATGCAAGCCCGAATACGAGTATCGGTATCTGACAGGAGTAAAAGTCATGAATAATAAATAATAAGGATGATGATAAAAAGGATTTACACACAGATAACGGCGGCTTTGCTTTTGTTTACGGCTTGTACGGCTAACTTGCCGGACGATGGCAGCCAGACACCCGAAGACAAAGGCGAACCGGTGAACATCGCTTTCGAGATGTATAGCGCAGACCTGACTAAAGCCGCTAAGGCCGTTGCAACGGAAGCGATGCAGGAAGGAAAGACATTTCGTATCTATGCTTATAATAGCACGGCCGGCAGCACTCCGGATTTTACGCAGACGCCTGTCGCTTCCGCTATTTATACGGTGAAAAAGCAGGATGCCGGTACGCCAAACGAGAAGTTGGTCGCTACCGGTGATATGAAACTTTACCGGGGTACTTATTATATGTATTTAGTCTCTTACAACGAAGAGAGTTCCTACCCCGAACTAAGCAGCTCAGGCGGAAAGATCAACGTCACGAACGGTAAAGACTTCATGTACACCACACTCGAAAACATCATCGTGCAACCTACCGCACCCGGTGGCAACTCCATGACCGTCCCACTCCCGTCACCTTTTATCCGCTTAGGATCACAGGTGGTGGTAAGGGCGGCGGCAAAGAATGGTTCGCAACCAGTATCTATAGATAAACTGGAAGTGCGTGAGATTAAAGTAAGCGGCCTGCCGGCTTCATTAGATTACACATTGGGTAAGACAACTTGGGAAACTAATGCCGATTATGCTGCCTCTTATACTTATCCCGGAGATGGTTTTAAACGATATGATGTAAATGGAAATCCAGGAAGTAATACGTTTGATTTTTGGACAAGCCCTGCTCAAGTACTGTTGCCGGTAGATGGCAGCAGTTTGCTAAAGTTTAGTGTGAAATTGTGGGTTCAGTATAGTTCGGGAACAAAAGAGGTAACGAAAGAATATCCTGCTTCTATTCAAAAAGTATTACTTCCCGGAATGGCTTACGTTTTCGATTTTACGCTAACATTCTATGGAGAGATCGTCCCATCTGACTTGACGCTTGCCGTTAAAGAGTATAATACGATACTGCTTGATACGGATGGAATGGGAGAATAGTATAACCTTTATAAATCAGATGAAAGATGAATAATACAATGAATAAGATTACTGGTCTGTCTATGGTTCTTATGACTTGTGGTCTATTACTTATGTCATGTGACACAAGTTTGCCTGCCAATAGTAATGAGGACCATGGAATGGTAATCCGGTTGGAACTGCCCAAATCTTTGGATGTAACGACCAAAGGAGGATCATTAGATGGGATAACCATCAATAATGTGTGGGTATTGCAATATGCAAACAATACGAATGAATTGCTGAAAGCAAGTAAGTTTTCTGGAACTGAAATTAGTAATAAGGTTAATGCTGGAACTTTGGAAGTGCAAACAGATGGTTTCTCTGAGGCTGAAAGTAACTTTTATGTGATAGCGAATGCCGGCGACGACTTTTTGGCTAAAGCAGATACTCTTCGTGAGGGAGCAACGGCGAAACTTATTGCAGAGGACAGTTTGAAAAAGAAGACTATTGCGTTGGCTAACTATACATCCGAACCTACTTTTGTGACGGCTGGTAAGATTTTGTTAACACAAGACTCTATCCGTAAATATAATGGTAAAGCTGTTATTGTGGCTCCGTTGGAACGGGCTTTTGCAAGGATGAAGTTAAAATGGAGTAAGAAGGACAATTTTAAAGGGAGTCTCAAAATAACAAAAGTAGATGTCTATAATTTGCCGAAAAAGATGGCTGCATATACCCGTGGGGGTGGTAAGCTTTCTGATAAATATCCGAAATTAAAAGAAGATATAAAAACAGATGCGACTTCTATAACGACCGGTGAACTTAGCGAGGGGAGTGAGCAGGTATTCTATATGCCCGAAAACCTCCGGGGCATGGGAACCGGGACTTCTTTCCCTGAAAAGAACATGCCGGCAAAAGGACCGGATGGTAACCTTGACGGATGTACTTTTATCTTGATGAGCGGGTATTATAAATATCCTCTTGAGTCTGGTTACTCTAAAGATTCCATTACCGTACAATATAAAATCTTTCCGGGTGGTAACCTGACGAACGACTACAATATCCAACGGGGATATTCGTATGACCTGAAAGTGAATATCAGCGGGGCGAACAGCGCCGATGTCCGGGTGACGATAACAGACGGCAGGGTGGCTGTATTTGATGATGTGGTGGTTATGGACCCTGTAAAAGTAGACTTTTGATATGAATAAAACAGAACTATTAAAACGAGTGGCGGACCATTTGTCTATTTCGCATAAAGATATGTTGTACATAATCAATGCTTGGGAAGATATGTTTACCGAAGCGATAAAAGAAGAAGGATATGTCGTGATGAAAGGCTTCGGGTCTTTTACCCTCTGGCAGCAATCAGCCCGTCCGGGTCGTAATCCTAAAACAGGAAAACCTGCTTTAATCTCGGCCCGTAACAGCCTGAAATTTAAGCCTGGCAAAGATCTGTTGCTGAAGCTTAATGAGGGTGTGGATGGAAACTTACATAAAGAATAGCTGAAACTTCGAGGTAATAGCCTCCATCATGTTTCTACATTTATCGATAAATTTTGGTTTGGGAGCTACTACTGCCGTTACAGCCGGAACCTGTCGGCGTGGGTGCGGCTCCCTTTGCCGGGGGTGCGGTTTACGGAGCAAGTGATCCAGCATATTGTCGGATGCTTTATCCATTTTGGCAATTGAAAGCTGGCCCAGATAAATCTCGGTTGTTTGCAATGAAGTGTGCCCCATCGACTGGCTGATAACACTGATCTCCGAGTCGGCTTCCAGCATCATGGATGCCCAGCTATGGCGCATCACATAGGTGGTGAAGGGGATCGGGAAGTTGAACGCCTCGCCAACTTCTTTCAGGTAGGTGTTGACACGGTGCAGAGCCGACTGTGCCGTTATTTTCCCTTTGCCTACGATCTTCTCGTGCAGGAAGGGGAAAACCCAGCGGCTGTCCCTCCGTTTATATTGTTGCATGATCGTATTCATTTCCGGGGTAATCTTCACTTGCAGGGCGACACCTGTTTTACTGCGTATATAATGAATGTACTCATCTTTTACATTCTCCTGCTCTAATTGAAAGACATCGATGAAACACATTCCCCTTGCATAAAAAAGAAAAAGGGATAAATGCAAGGCCTCCAATCGTCCCGGCCGGTTTGAAAACTCCGGAAGTGCCGATATTTCATAAAGGGTGAGCTTCGTCAACATACTGATCTTTTGTTTGGGCAACGCCCGTTTGCGGGTAGGAGGAACCGGAATGTGCACCCCCTCGAACGGGTTACCCGGCGGCAGGTCGATGTCCGGATCTTTCTTTATCTTATTATAAATGGCTTTTAGGTTGCGCAGATAGAAGTTCTGGCTACCCGGCTTTAGCAGGTCGTTGCCGGATGTTTCGTCTTGAAGCAACCATAGCCGGTATTGTCGGACAAGGTCGTTGTTCAAGTCGGAGGGCCTGAACCCGGTTATTCTTTGGCCTAAAAAGGAGGAAAACTTGTTCCAGGCACTCTGGTAATTATTGGCCGTTCTCTCTTTCTCGGACTCTCTCTTTTTTCGGATAAGCCGCTCTACATAATCGCTCAGTAGCTGATAATTTTCAATAGTTTCTGTATTCATCTCAATCTATTAATTTAGTTTGGCAAAAATGCGTCTTATTTTGTAGCAGAGGGATTAAGAGAACAAAAAAGAGTGAGAAAAAGTTACCTGTCCGTTTGGTTATATTGTTTGATATTAGAAATAAACAACTATCTTTGCACCATAATTATATAAATACTCCGATGAAATTATCTAAGTAAGCCGGTTGTTTAGTCCGGCCTTGTCCAGTGCCATCCTTCGGCACTATAGTGAATTATCCTTTTTTAGTTTGTAATTTCTTAATCCAAAGAAAACTATGTGCATATACGTACATCAGCTATGCTATGTTCATGCCGACAAAGAACCACTTTTTCAGAACATAAACCTGACAGTCAATAAAGGACAGCGTCTTGCGCTGGTCGGCAATAACGGCTCCGGCAAATCGACTTTGCTACGCATTATCGAAGGGAGCTTGAAACCCTCTTCGGGAGAGGTTATCTGCTCTTCCCGGCCTTACTATGTCCCGCAACATTTCGGACAGTTCGACAACCTGACGGTGGCGGAAGCCCTACGGGTGGACGACCGGATAAAGGCGCTCCATGCCATTCTTGCAGGCGACGTCTCGGCAGAAAACTTTGCCTGTCTGAATGACGACTGGAATGTGGAAGAACGTTGTTTTTCGGCTCTTGCCTCCTGGAATTTGGAGCATCTGCAACTGTCCCAGCCGATGTGCTCGTTGAGCGGAGGGGAAAAGACGAAAGTGTTCCTTTCCGGTATCCTTGTTCATGCACCGGAAATTATTCTGATGGACGAACCGACGAATCATCTGGATGTTTCCAGCCGGGAAAAGCTGTATGAGATGGTCCGGAGCGGACATTCGACCTTGTTGATTGTTAGCCATGACCGGACGTTGCTGAACTTGCTGCCCTGTATTTGTGAACTTGAGAAAAGTGAGGTCACGCTTTATGGTGGCAATTATGAGTTTTATAAGGAGCAAAAAGAGTTGGCGTTAACAGCTTTGCAAAACCAGTTGAGCGAGAAGGAGAAAGAACTTCGCCTGGTCCGCAAAACGGCGCGTGAAGTGATGGAACGGAAAAATAAGTCGAATGTCCGCAGCGATAAGTCGACTTTCAAGAAAGGGATCTCACGCATGGCAGTCAATACGCTGAAAGATAAAGCCGAGAAAAGTACAGTCCGGCTGAATGATGTCCATGAAGAGAAAATGGCTTCCCTGCAAAGTTCGATTGCCGGGCTTCAGGATACGATTCCCGATTTGCGGGCACTTCAGACAGATTTCAAATCTTCAGGTCTGCATACCGGCAAAATCCTGATCACTGCGGATCAGATTAATTTCGGTTACACTTCTTCCTGTCTTTGGAAGTCATCCTTAGATATCCAGGTCAAAAGTGGTGACCGTATTCATATCACCGGAAATAACGGGAGTGGGAAAACGACTTTGGTCAAGCTGCTGTTAGGTGAATTGGAACCGACGGCCGGGACGGTTACACGGGCTGATTTCAGTTATCTTTATATCGATCAGGAATGTTCCGTGATCGATCCCGGGCTGACCGTGTTCGGGCAGACGGAACGTTTTAACACCTCGCATTTGGCTGAACATGAACTGAAATCCATTTTGAACCGTTATCTGTTTCCTTACGGGACATGGGACAAGCCGTGTGCCTGCCTGAGCGGAGGAGAAAAGATCCGGTTACTCTTTTGCTGTCTTATGATCGGGAATAATACACCGGATGTATTTATTTTGGATGAACCGACGAACAATCTGGACATCCAAAGTGTTGAAATAATAACAGCGGCTATAAAGAGTTATAGAGGAACGGTGTTGTTGATCTCACATGATCGTTATTTTGTGAAAGAAATAAAAATAAACCGCTCCGTTAAACTTTTTGATACCGATCCTGTTATTAAGATATAGTGTTTTTCATGGTATTAGAATTAAGTTAGATTAGGTTATCCGTCCAGTTCGCGAGAATAGGACGGTTTTCTTTTTTATATACCTCTGTGACAGTTTTCCGTAGCTTTAGGGTTTGTATTTCGATTCGGTCAGGATAGCCTGGCAGTCGTTGTTTCGCATCAGGGCTTCCGGAGTCGAATTGGTTTCCTTCATATATTTGTCGATAATCTGCCAGCCGAGCCAGCTGCCGAGATTGCCGGGCGCGTCGCTTGCCAGGAATGTGCAGGGGACGTTGTCGAAGTATTTGCCTGTCGTCATCTGGTCAGGCGTATAGAGGTGCTTGCGCTCTATGATGGCTTTCCACAGATTGGATTCGTTTTCTTTACACCAATTATAGGAGGCTTCCGTATAACCCATGAGGCTTTCCGGGCTAAATTCCGGGAATGCCTGGTGGATCAGGTATTTTATCTTCCCTTCGTAGACCATCCGGTCGAGCAACACGTTCTCGTTACCTTCGAACGGATATTCTGACATCAACCAGCCGGCAAGATAGTCGGGGGCGATCTGCTCCGGTGTCATCAACCGGCGTTGGAAATCATAGAAGAAATCCTGATACAGCGGATACCCTTCGCCTAAATACTTATCTATCGAGATGGACAACAGGCTGTCGCCAACCAATACATTCTGATTGAAGCCGGAAACGTGCATATAGATTGCCGGAATCTGCATCGAGGGGAAACAGGTTTTCAGCCACGCAAAACCGTTACCGAGCGCTTGCTCGATCTGTGAGGCATCGTCATACTGGCGGATAGCATCGGTATACAGGCCCTTCAAAGTCGGTTCGGAATAATAGTTGACCAACTTTTCAAAGAAACCGGGCATTGCCGGAGACTTCATGTTCAGAATACCTTTTCCTAATATGTCGAGCATTTGCGGATATTCGCGAATAAGTTTGGTTTGCAGGGTGGAATCGTCCGTTTCGACCAATTCCAAAAGATCTTTGTCGAAGCGGTTGATTTTGACCGGAGGAGCCGAAGTGACCGCAGCCGGGATATTGGAATTCTGTCCGTTACAACTAAAAAGATAGAATGACAGAGAGAATATCAGCAATAATTTTGCTTTCATAAGAATATCATTAATAAATATGTATTGAACCTTTAGACAAACCGCCTTTTGCCGATAGGTCATGCCGATTCATTTCCATAAAAACGAAATATTCCCTGTTATATTGTGTAATCTCTTGATCGATGTCCGGCAATTATCGTTTTATCAATACGGTTAGCCGTAGGGAAAGGTCGAAAAAGACCATCTTGGCATTCACATTCTGTGCCACATGCCGCTCTGCCTTTGCCAGTTCGTCCATAATGTCGATCACGTTCCGTTCATTGATAAAAGGAGCGAATTTCACGGCAAAGCCGGCTTCGTCCATATTCATATAATTGAGTTCCGGTGACTGGAAGCGGTACATGAAGTTCTCACGTATCAGATGTTGACAATAAGCCAGGAAGTTCTTCTGCCGTTCGCGGCCGATACTTGCTAACACATCTGCCATATCTTTCATTCCCCTGACATTTCGTGCCCAGGAGTTACGCATCATGCCTTTGAACTGTTCTAAGTAGAATTTGTTTTCTTCTCCCAGGCTGATGGCTTCGACCGCTTTCAGATAACTGCCGTTTGCCAGATGGGCGACATGTTTGGCATCTTCGGGAGTCAGGTTGAATTGGGAGATCATAGAAGCGGCAATGTCTTCCGGATGAATCCCGCGCACATTGATACGTTGCGCACGGGACAGGATCGTCCCCAAAACCAGGTCGGGAAGTTCCGATACCATCAGGATCACAGTGTTACGGGGCGGTTCTTCGATTATCTTCAGGAGTTTGTTGGCACAGGTCGGATGAAGTTTTTCCGGCAACCAGACCAACAATATGCGATACGTCGCTTCGTATATCTTAAGGCTCAGTTTACGGATAATTTCGTCGCTCTCTTTCGAATAGATCAAAGCCTGTGAATTGCCGGCATCGATATAATCCAGCCAGCCGTCTATATCGAAATAGGGACGGTCTTTCAGAAAACCTCTCCATTCGGTGAGATAATCGTCGCAGACTTCCTTTTTCTTTTCTTTCTTGGATATGATCGGGAACACGAAATGCAGGTCCGGATGGGCCAGTTCGTTGTATTTCAAGCAGGACGGGCAATGTCCGCATGAATCTGTTTCCGTTCGGTTCGTACAGTTCAGATAACGTGCGTAAGCCAGTGCAAGAGGAAAAGCTCCTGCACCGCCCTGTTCAGTGAATAGTTGGGCGTGCGGGACGATACTTGTCCGAGCCGAATGTATAAGTCGTTTTTTTATCTCTTCCTGACCGATAATATCCTTGAAGTACATATTGCTCCTTATTGAGTTGATAGAGCAAAGGTACGAATAATCGGGGAAATAAGAAACTTCATTTTAATGTGCGATCTGTATTTTCTCTTTAATGCATTTACCAATAAAAAGCATAAGTAAAAAAGGATATAAAGCTAAATCCATTGCGATAAACAGTATGTATTTCATCTTCGTAAAATTATTATTTTTGTCAATAAGACTAAGATGTTTGGAAAAACCCCTACTCAATAACATACTTTTTTTCATTTTGTTGTATAACGTTTGACTTTTTCCCTGCTTTTATTGCCAGGTCAATACAAACGAAAGCTATTGCTTTTGTTTGTATGATTGACAAAATGTAATGTTTTGGTCGTATGTATTCTTGTTGATTTGATTGTTTGAATAAACTTTAATTATTATATTTCGATATTTGATTTCAAAATGATAGTTGTTATCTTTGCATCGTAAAAAGGAAAATCACATAAATACGGATTGTATTATGAATGTATGCAAAAATGACGCTTCTATTCTGATTATATATACGGGAGGCACTATCGGAATGATAGAAAATCCTGAGACAGGCTCTCTGGAAGCCTTTAACTTCAAACATTTGGAGGAACATGTTCCCGAATTGAAAAACCTTGGATATAAAATATCGTCTATTCAATTCGACCCTCCGATGGATTCATCGGAGATGGGGCCGGATTCATGGATGAAGATCGTGCATATAATTGCGGATCATTATCATGATTACGATGGTTTTGTCGTTTTGCATGGAACCGATACGATGGCATTCACCGCTTCTGCTTTGAGCTTTATGCTGGAAAACCTGAGCAAGCCGGTGATTTTGACCGGTTCGCAGCTTCCGATCGGTATGCTCCGTACGGATGGAAAGGAAAACCTGATTACGGCGATAGAGATTGCCGCAGCCCGTGAAAATGATATGCCGTTAGTTCCTGAAGTTTGTATTTTCTTTGAGAACGACCTGCTGCGCGGTAATCGTACCAGCAAGACGAATGCCGATAATTTCAATGCGTTCCGATCCTATAACTATCCCCCGTTGGCACATGCCGGTATTTCGATTAAATATGATATTCCCCAGATCTACCATCCGGTATCCAGAAAACCGCTGAAACCGCATTTCCTTTTGGACCGGAATATTGCTATCCTGAAAATATTCCCCGGAATTTCTCCGCAGGTTGTAGAAAGCATCTTGAATATTCCAGGCTTGAAAGGTGTCGTGATGGAAACATTCGGTAGCGGTAATGCACCCGGGGATGACTGGTTGCTGGAAATGTTGAAAGATGCGGTCGAACGGGGAATTGTCATTGTCAATGTTACCCAGTGCCTTGCCGGAAGCGTGGAAATGCATCGTTATGAAACCGGGCGCAAATTGTTGCAGGCAGGCGTGGTGAGCGGCTATGACAGCACGACTGAATGTGCGGTTGCCAAACTGATGTTCCTGTTCGGACACAATATGACACCGGACGAGGTAAAAGAGCATCTGAATTGTTCGCTGATCGGAGAGATTACGATTCCATAAAAAATATTTCGAGGTGACGGACTTCTTGTACTTTGGCTTGTCCAGAAAAAAGTTGACACTATTTTAGGAGGATTTATGCGTCAACTTTTTTCTGGATAAATCATTCGTCATACGGTATGCTCAGAACAAAATTTCTGAACCGTTTTAATCCTTTTACCAAGACGGGGCGGGGACAGGCAATCTACTTCAGGTATTCATGGAAAAAATGTTCCATTTTTCCGAACGGGATCACCGAGAGGTTGTCGTACAGGTCGACATGGCTGGCACCGGGGATGATCAGCAACTCTTTGTTGTCGCCCGTCAATTTCTTGAATGCATCTTCGCTGAAATAGCGGGAGTGCGCCTTTTCTCCGTGGATCATGAGCACGGCACTGCGAATTTCGTTGCTGTAGGAGAGCAGGGGCATGTTGATGAACGAAAGGGACGAGGTCTTGTTCCATCCTCCGTTGGAGTTGAGCGAACGTTTGTGATAGCCGCGCCCGGTCTTATAGTAGTTGTGATAGTCTTTTACAAATCCGGGGGCTTCGTCTGGTAGCGGATCTACCACGCCGCCGCCGAGAGCGTATGAGCCGTTCTTTGCGTCGACCGTACGTTGTTCATTGAGCTGGCGGCGTAGTTCATAGCGCTGGTCGGCATTCATGGAGTCGAAGTAGCCGTTTGCATTTACCCGGCTCATGTCGTACATCGTAGAGGCTACTGTCGCCTTAATGCGGGTGTCGATAGCGGCAGCGTTGACCGCCATGCCGCCCCATCCGCATATACCGATGATACCGATGCGTCCGGGATCGACGTCATCGCGGTTGGAGAGGTAATCTACGGCTGCACAGAAATCCTCGGTGTTGATGTCGGGAGAGGCTACATAGCGGGGTGTTCCGCCGCTCTCACCCGTAAAGGAGGGGTCGAAGGCGATGGTCAGGAAACCGCGTTCAGCCATTGTCTGCGCATAGAGGCCCGACGCCTGTTCCTTCACGGCTCCGAAAGGACCGGATACGGCGATCGCCGCCATTTTCCCGTTTGTATTTTTCGGTACGTACAGGTCGGCTGCAAGCGTGATGCCGTAACGGTTGCGAAACGTTACCTTACTGTGGTCCACCTTCTCACTCTTCGGGAAAATCTTATCCCATTCTTTTGTCAATTCCAAATTTTCCATTTCAATATTCTTTTTATCAGTTTGAATTGTATTCTTTTCTATCATTCCGTTCTCTGCGACCATCGTCGTAACCCCGGTAACCAACAAGGCCATTGTAATTATTCTTTTCATTATTGTTTATTTAAATTGTTGTTCGTGTTTAAATGATGATTTATAGGTATGCATACCTTATATATCATATTTTCCGTATGAACTTGGCGGGGATGCCGCCTACGATGGTATTGGCAGGTACATCCGTTCTTACCACCGAACCTGCCGCAATGATGGCATTGTCGCCGATCGTCACACCCTGCAGGATGGTGGAGTTGGAACCAACCCACACATTCTTGCCCAGCACGATGGGAGCGGGCTGCATGGAGGAACGCTCTCCGGGGTCAATACCGTGGTTGAGCGTGGCGAACACCACGTTGTGACCAATCAGGCAATCGTCGCCAAGCGTCACGCCGCCGTGATCCTGGAAATGGCAGCAGGCGTTGATGAACACGTTCTTCCCGATCGTGATGTTCTTTCCGAAATCTGTGTAGAACGGGGGAAACACCCGGAAAGAAGGGTCTACGGGTTTTCCGAAAAGGCGCGACAGCAACCCCCGTATCTCGTCGGGAGTGTGGTAGGCGCCGTTCAGTTCGAAGGTGATGCGCCTCGCCTCGTCGCTCATGTCGTCCATGAAGCTGTAAATCTCTGCCGTGTCGAGCGGTCTGCGCTCTTTTACATGCTCTAAAAATGCTTTTAATTCCATATTTTTCTGTTGTTTGAATCTATCTAAATGTCTTTTTCCGGTTCGTCACATTGAACTTTCTGCAAAGGTCGGTATGTATTCCTTTTCTCTTTGTAGATAAATTACCGATATTATGCCCCGGATTACAGTTTTTGCCGATACAAAGCATTTAAAAAAGCGGCATCAGAATACGGTGTTAGATGGGTACGCCCGATATGAAGCTTATTGTCACCCCTGGCTTATTGTAATCTATGTTCCCAACCAAATAAACGGAAAGATTTTAAAAC